>Ga0265293_10002629_pt1 | contig 35363 bp, 29 predicted proteins | sample Munlanlewell138R_FD_192505 | JGI IMG/M metagenome (GOLD analysis project Ga0265293, IMG submission 192505) | Leachate microbial communities from a municipal landfill in Southern Ontario, Canada - Leachate well 138R | ecosystem: Engineered > Solid waste > Landfill > Unclassified | place: Canada... | reverse complement strand
ATAGGAATCCTACAGGCGTGGCCCGCGCTGGATTCGGGTAGGTCGCTTGAGCCTGGGAGTGATCCCCGGCCTAGAGGAATGATTGTCCACGACAGAACCCGGCTTACAGGCCGACTCCCACTTATTATTGTAAATCGTCGGGGATGGGAATGATTGTCCACGACGGCGATCTACTGGGGTTGGGCTGACGGCCCGGCGCTCACGTCGCATCCGCCCCGTCGTTGACGGCAGGCTTGTCCAAGGGTGTTTCCTGGCTCGACAACGCCACTGATCCTTTTCCACCGCCCGTCTGTTCGCCGAGATCAAACGCCACCGCGCCCTCGGCGCTGATCTGCTCCACCTCCAGCGGCTTGCCATCCTCGGCAAAGCGCACATGACCGATGCCCGCGCGGTTCAACAGCCGCTCGCCCCGGGATGCGGTGGCGGGGCGGTAGGGGCTGATTTTCAGGCGCCGGCGCCGGGTCAGCCAGTTGAGGGGGGAGCGGGGGGCGTACAGCCAGCGGTTGAGGCGGTCGAGGATGTCCAGCAGGCGCGCGGGGAAGCAGTTCTTGATGCCGCTGCTGGTGATCTGCCACAGGTGCGGGCGGGGGCCGCCGCGCCGGCCCCGCAGCCGTATCCCGTACATGAAGGAATAGTGCACGTCCCCCGACAGGATCACGAAATGCGCGGGTGTGCGGGTGTGGCGGAAGATATTGAGGATGACGCTGGCGGTGCCCCGGTGGGCCATCCAGTTCTCGGCGTCCACCAGGAGGGGCTTGCCCAGCCAGGTGAACACCCGCTGCACCACCTCGATCAGCTTGACGCCGAAGATGGGGGCCGGCGACACCAGCACCACCGCCGGGTGGTGGAGCAGCTCCCCCTGAAGTTCGGTGAGGGCCTCCCAGTCCATCAGGCCCGAGGGGCGGCGCAGGTTGCGCTCGGCCCGCCAGCGCCGGGTGCGGGTGTCGAGCACCAGCAGCTTGGGCTCGGTGGGCAGGCTGTAGTGCCAGCGCTGGAGGCCGAGCAGGTGATCGATCAGGGCGTCCTGGTGCTCGCTGTCGGGCTCCCGGGACCGGTCGAGGGTGTCGCCGGTGAAGGCGTCGGGATCGTTGCCCCAGCCCTGGCACAGCAGGTAGCCGATCAGGGCGTTACCGATGATGCGCCGCGAAAAGGGGTGGCCGTAGGCGGCCTGTTCCCAGTCGGCGGTGAGGTTCCAGTCGTCGGTGATGTCGTGGTCGTCGAAGATCATCAGGGTGGGCAGGTGGGCGAGCAGGCGCCGCACCCGGGGCAGCCCCTCCACGAAGCGCACCAGTCGCTGGCGCTCGTCCCGGTAGCGCTGGCGCCTGCCCTCCGGCAGCGGCGGCTCCCCTTCCCGCAGGTTGCGCCAGGGTTCCGGCGACCACACCAGCAGGTACATGGCGATGACCTCCGCCAGGGTCACCAGGTGGTTGTCGGCGCTGCTGGTGGTGAAGATCGGCTTGCGGGCGCCCTCGAAGAAGCGCTTTTGCAGGGGGAGATTGGATTTGCTGGCGGGCAGCAGCTCGCTGCGCCGGTAGTAGTTGTACTCGCTGGAAAACAGCGCCGCGCTGTCGGCGACCACGGCGCCGTCGAGGGCTTCGGGATGGAGCCCCAGTTCGTCGATCAGCTGGTGGATGGCGGTGAGCATCGGCCCCGCCACATCGTCGGCGTAGATCTGGTCGCCGGTGAAGAGCAGCGCCGTGGGCCAGCTGGCGGGGTCGTCGGCGCGGGCCTCCAGCCACTGCTCGGCCGCCACCAGGCCATCCTCGGCGCCGTGGTGGGGCTTGCGGCAGGAGCCGTGGAGCACCCTCGACAGGCGGCTGCGCACCACCAGGCGGGGCAGGGCGTGCCCGGGTTGCGCGATGTCCGGTGCCCACGCCGCGATGCCCACCCAGCCTTCGCTGGCGTCCCGGCGCCATTGCAGGTCGTAGGGGATGGCGGTGTCCTCCGGCAGCGGGGTGTCGAGGGGCACATCCAGTAGCTGCAGATGGCAATGGGTGCCGACCCGCACCTGATGCTGGTGGCGACCGGGGTCAAGGGCGAGCTGGACCGGTTCCGCAAGCTCGAGACGCAGGCGAAACTCCAGGGGCGAGCGGCTCGCCAGCCACAGCACCAGGCGGCCGGGCTCGATGCGGCGGAGGATGGGGCCGGCGAGGATTTCGCTGGCGGGGGCGGGAGTGTCTTGAGCCATGGGCGGATCATACTGAGCGGGCGGGCAAACGCCAAAAGCGGGGGTTTGTAGAGGATTTGTTCATTTTGTGTCCACCTCGGCAATCTGCTACAACGTCGAGAAGCCCCTTGCCGTTCCATCCGAGGACACCCCGTGCGCCTTAGCCGCGATCAGATCGACCAGCTCGACAAGCACTACCGCACCCATTTCATCAACGCCATCACCGGTTTCAAGAGTGCCAATCTGGTGGGCACGGTGTCCGCCAGTGGCCACACCAACCTGGCGGTGATCAGCTCGGTGGTGCACGTTGGCGCCCACCCGCCCCTCAACGCCATGGTGTTCAGGCCCCACTCCGTGTCCCGGGATACCCTGGAGAATATCCTCGCCACCGGCCACTACAGCCTCAACCACATCCACGGGGGTATGGTGGCGAAGGCCCATCAGACCTCTGCCCGCTATCCCCGGGAGCAGTCGGAATTCGCCGCCACCGGTCTCGGGGAGGCGTGGATCGGGGATTTTCCCGCGCCCTTCGTGGCCGAGGCGCGTATTCGCATCGGCATGGGCTACCGGGAGCACCGCCACCTGGCCATCAACGACACCGTGCTGGTGATCGGCGAGGTGCTGCTGGTGGAGGTGCCGGACGATTGCGTGGCCGCCACCGGCCACCTGGACCTCGACCGCGCCGGCACCCTCGCCATCAACGGCCTCGACGGTTACCACGAGACCCGCCAACTGGCGCGCCTGGCCTACGCCAAGCCGGACCGGGAGCCCCGCGCCCTGTGACCGCGCCCCGGGATACCCTCTATTACGACGGCCAGTGCCCCCTGTGCCTTCGGGAGATTCGCACCCTGCGGCGCCTCGGGCGGGGCGGCCTCGCCCTCGCCGACATTCACCACCTCGCCGATCCGGCGCTGCCCCGGCGGGAGCAGCTGCTGCGCACCCTGCACCTGCGCACGGCCACTGGCGAGTGGCTGACGGGGGTGGAGGCGACGGTGCGGGCCTGGTCCCACACCCCCTGGGGCTGGCTGTTTCGCCCCCTGCTGTGGCCGGGGATCGCTCCCCTGGCGCGGCGGCTCTACCGGGCCTGGGCAGCGCGGCGCTACCGGCGCCGCTACGGGTGTACGGTCTGTCTCGGAGGTGAGGATTGAACGTGCTGGTGGTGGGCGGCGGCGGGGGGATCGGCGGCGCCCTGGTCCGCGCCTACCTGGCACACCCCGGTGTGGAGGCGGTGATTGCCACCTGCCACCGGCAAGGCGCCACTTTCACCCACCCGCGGCTGACATGGCGTGCCCTGGATGTCAGTGACGAGGACCAGGTGGCCGGGCTCGCCGCCGGGATTCCGTCCCTGCAACGCCTGATCAATTGCGTCGGCGTGCTGCATGGAGACGGCTGGAACCCTGAAAAGACCGTGCAGTCCGTCGACCCGGCGTTTTTTCTCCGCAGTGTCGAGGTCAATACCCTGCCGACCCTGTTGCTGGCAAAGCACTTTGCGAAGGCCCTCAGGGGCGGGCCGTCGGTATTCGCGACCCTGTCGGCAAAAGTGGGCAGCATCGGCGACAATCGCCTCGGCGGCTGGTACAGTTATCGCGCCTCCAAGGCCGCCCTCAACATGGCGCTGAAGACCCTGGCGCTGGAGTGGCGGGTTAAATTGCCCCACTGCTGTGTCGCCGCCATCCACCCGGGCACCACGGAGACCGCCCTGTCGGAGCCCTTCGGCGCCCAACTGGCCCGGGTCTCGCCGGCTGCCACCGCCGCCCGGCTCCACAGCCTGATCGAGGGGTTGACCTCGGAACAGACCGGGCGCTTCTGGCATTGGGACGGCAGCGAGCTTCCCTGGTGATCCCCGCGCCCCGCAACATATAGCGGTCGAGCATAAACACCCATCCCTGTATTCCAAAAAAATCTCCCTGCTAACAAATTACTTTAAGTTGAAAGACCAGCTTAATGTTTTTGTTTGGGTTGCCCTGGCAGAGCTCTCCAGGTTGCCGCCACTTCCCCGTAAGTTCCCGAAATTTCAATGCATTTTTGCCCATTTTTGCCCTTGGCGTTGCTTGACTTCGGTTTAGGTCGGCATATAGTGTCCCCATGTGGGATAAAGTGGGGCAAAGTGGTTAGTCGGCCCATCAATCACACCGATATTGGCCCTCAACCATAACCGGGGACGCAGGTGTTTCGAGGCAACAACCCAATCAATCTGGACACCAAGGGGCGCATGGCGATACCTGCCCGGTATCGCGACGCCCTGATGGCCCAGTGCAATGGGTGTCTCGTCGCCACCATCGATATCCAGGACAAGTGCCTGTTCATCTACCCGTTGCCCGAGTGGGAGAAGATCGAGGCGCAGATCTCCGCGCTGCCCACCTTCAATCCCTCCACCCGCCGCCTCCAGCGCCTGCTGATAGGCCATGCCCGGGAGCTGGAGCTGGACGGCGCCGGCCGCGTGCTGATTCCGCCGGAGCTGCGCGCCTTCGCGGAGATCGACAAGAAAACCATGCTGGTGGGGCAGGGCCGCCGCTTTGAACTCTGGGATCTCGACAACTGGAACGGTCAACGGGATTCCTGGCTGGAAGAGGCGGCCAATGAGCTGGCCATTCCCGATGAAATGCAATCACTGTCCCTGTAACGGAGACGCACAGGCATGCAGCCACAGGTCGCCCATACGACCGTATTGCTCGATGAAGCCGTGGAGGCGCTGGTAACAGACGCCGACGGTTTCTACGTGGACGGCACCTTTGGCCGCGGCGGCCATAGTGCGGCCATCCTCGCGCGCCTCTCCCCCCAGGGCCAGCTGCTGGCCATCGACAAGGACCCGGAGGCCATCGCCGCCGCCCGGGAGCGCTTCGGCGCCGATCCCCGCTTCGAGATTGTCCACGCCTCCTTCGCCGACACCGCCGCGCTGGTGGCCGGCCGGGGTCGGGCCGGGGAGCTGGCGGGGGTGCTGCTCGATCTCGGTGTGTCCTCGCCGCAGCTCGATCAGGCGGAGCGGGGGTTCAGCTTCATGAACGACGGCCCCCTCGACATGCGCATGGACACCGAGCACGGCGAGAGCGCCGCCGAGTGGCTGGCCAGCGCCCGGGAGGAGGACATCATCCGCGTGCTGCGGGACTACGGCGAGGAAAAGTTCGCCCGCCGCATGGCCGCCGCCATCGTCCGCGAGCGGGCCCTGAAGCCCATCACCCGCACCCGCCAGCTGGCGGAGATCGTCGCCGCCGCCAACCCCGCCTGGGAAAAGGGCAAGCACCCCGCCACCCGCGCCTTCCAGGCCATCCGCATCCACGTCAACCGGGAACTGGAGGATCTCGAAGCGCTACTCGCCACCGTCATCGATACCCTCAAGCCCGGTGGCCGCCTGGTGGTGATCAGCTTCCACTCCCTGGAGGACCGCATCGTCAAGCGCTTCATCCGTCGCGAGGAGCAGGGTCCGGCGATTCCCCGGGGGTTGCCGGTGCGGGAGGCGGATATCGTCCGCCGCCTGCGTTCCGTGGGTCGCGCCGTCAAGGCCGATGCCGACGAGGTGGACAGCAATGTCCGCGCCCGCAGCGCGGTGATGCGCGTCGCCGAGAAGGTGGCCAGATGAGCGCCCTTGCCCGCCGTTCGCTGCTGGTGCTGTGGCCGCTGCTGCTGGTCACCGCCATCGGCGTTGTCTACACCAGCCACCTGTGCCGCCAGCTCTACACCGAGCTGTCGGCGCTGCAGCAGGAGGAGAGCCGCCTGCAGGTGGAGTGGGGCCAGTACCTGTTGGAGCAGAGCACCTGGGCCGCCCTCAGTCGCATCGAGAAGACCGCGAGCGGTCAGCTCAACATGCGGGTTCCCGACTTCAACGACATGATAATGGTGGAGCCGTGATCCGGAAGAAGGCGAAGGAACTGGCGATCCCCCGCTGGCGCTACCAGCTGATCCTGCTGCTGCTGGTGCTGTTGCCGGTGGCCGCTCTGTGGCACATCGCCGGGCTCCAGGTGATCAGCGGCGACCGCGGCTACGAGTTCCTCCAGGGCCAGGGCAACGCCCGCACCGTGCGCACCGAATCGATCCCCGCCTATCGGGGGCTGATCACCGACCGCCGCGGCGAGCCCCTGGCGGTGAGCACCCCGGTGGTGTCCCTGTGGGCCAACCCCAAGGTGCTCGACACCAGCAGCAAGGCCTTCGAGACCCTGGCCGCCCGACTCGACCTCGATCTCCACCAGATCCGCGAGCGGGTCGCCCGCTTCAGGACCAAGGAGTTCATGTACCTGGCCCGCCACCTCACCCCCGCCGAGGCGGAGGAGCTGCTCGACCTCAAGGTGCAGGGTGTCTACGGCCAGCAGGAGTACAAGCGCTTCTATCCCGCCGGGGAGGTGGCCGCCCAGCTGATCGGTTTCACCAATATCGACGACCAGGGCCAGGAGGGCATCGAGCTGGCCTACGAGCGCGCCCTCGCCGGCGACCCCGGCGCCAAGCGGGTGGTGAAGGACATGCGCGGTCGGGTCATCAAGGACGTCGGCCTGATCCGCAGCGAAAAGCCCGGCAAGGACCTCACCCTCAGCATCGACCTGCGCCTCCAGTACCTGGCCCACCGGGAGCTCAAGGACGCCATGGCCCGCTACCAGGCGGACTCCGGATCGGTGGTGATGCTGGACGCCCGCAGCGGCGAGGTGCTGGCGATGGTCAACCAGCCCGCCTACAACCCCAACAACCGCATCGGCGTGAACAGCAACGCCCTGCGCAACCGGGCGATGACCGACCTGGTGGAGCCCGGCTCCACCATGAAGCCGCTCACCATCGCCGCCGCCCTCGAAAGCGGCAAGTACACCCCCACCACCCCCATGGACACCAACCCGGGCTATATCTGGGCGGCGGGCAAGACCTTCCGCGACCACCACAACTACGGGATGCTGGACATCACCGGGGTGCTCACCAAGTCGAGCCAGGTGGGCACCACCAAGGTGGCCCTCGACCTCGAGCCCACCTACCTGCGGGAGATGTTTGACCGCTTCGGCATCGGCCAGCCCCCCGGCACCGGCTTCCCCGGCGAGAGCCCCGGCAGCCTGCCGGAGCGCCGCAAGTGGCGGCCCATCGAACATATCACCATGGCCTTCGGCTACGGCATCACCGCCACCCCCCTGCAGATCGCCCGGGCCTACTCGGTGTTCGCCAACGACGGGCGCATCAAGCCGGTGTCCCTGCTCAAGGTCAACCAGATCCCCGAGGGGGAGCAGGTGCTCGACCCCGAGATCGCCCGCCAGCTGCGGGAGATGATGGTCACCGTCACCCAGAAGGGCGGCACCGCCACCCGCGCCGCCATCACCGGCTACACCGTGGGCGGCAAGACCGGCACCTCCCACAAAGTGGGCCCCCGGGGCTACGAGCCGAACCGCTACGTGGGCCTGTTCGCCGGCTTCGTGCCCGCCGACAGTCCCCGCCTGGTCACCGTGGTGGTGATCAACGATCCCCGGGGCGGCGCCTACTTTGGCGGCGCGGTGGCCGCCCCCGTCTACGCCAAGGTCACCGCCGACGCCCTGCGCCTGTTGCGGGTGCCGCCGGACGCGGTGCCGGACGAGCAGGTGGCCGGCCAGGATTTCCGCGCCGCCACCGCTTCCACCCGGGGGGATCGCCTGTGATGGCCGCCCGCACCCCCGGCCTCGCCCCGCGCCTCACCGACCTGCTGCCGGGGCTCCGCCTCCCGCGGGACGCTGTCGTCACGGGTCTGTGCCTCGACAGCCGTCGCTGCGCCCCGGGGGATGCCTTCGTCGCCCTGCCCGGTGGCAGCCACGATGGCCGCCGCCACATCGCCGAGGCCGTCGCTCGGGGCTGCGGGGCGGTGATCGCCGAGGATCGCGACTTTGATGCCCTGGTGACCGGCCCCGTCGCCGTGCCCCTGGCCCGGGTGGCGAATCTGCACCGGGAGCTCAGTGCCATCGCCGGCCGCTTCCACGGCGAGCCGGCCGCGCGCCTGCGCATCTCCGCCGTCACCGGCACCAACGGCAAGACCACCTGCAGCTACCTGCTCGGCCAGTTGCTGGCCCTGCTGGGGGAGCCCGCCGCCATCATCGGCACCCTCGGCCACGGCCGGGTGGGGGAGGGCCGCGAGGGCTTCGAGGCCACCGGCATGACCACCCCCGACGCCCTCGCCACCCAGCGCATCCTCGCCGGCTTCGTCGAGCAGGGTGTCCAGGTGGTGGCCATGGAGGTCTCCTCCCACAGCCTCGATCAGTACCGGGTCGCGGCGCTGCCCTTCGACACCGCCATTTTCACCAACCTGAGCCGCGATCACCTGGATTACCACGGCACCCTGGCCGCCTACGGCGCCGCCAAGGCGCGGCTGTTTAAGTGGCCGGGCCTGCGCCATGCCGTGATCAACGCCGACGATCCCTTTGGCCGCCAGCTGCTCGCCGACCTGCCCGCCGGCGTCGACGCCATCGGCTACGGTCTCTCGACCGCGGCGGCGGTGCGCGTCGGGGACGTCACCTTCGGCCACGGCGGCGTCAGTGCCCGGGTGTTCACCCCCTGGGGTGAAGGGTTGCTCCGCAGCCCGCTGCTCGGCGAATTCAACCTCGCCAACCTGCTGGCGGTGGTGGCCGCCGCCTGTGCCCAGGGCCACCCCCTCGCGCGGGTCCTGGCCCTGGTGCCGGCGCTGCGCCCGGTCACTGGCCGGATGGAAGTGGTCGACCCGGGCGCCGCGCCGCAAGTGGTGGTGGACTACGCCCACACCCCCGATGCCCTCGAGAAGGCGCTGCTGGCCCTGCGCCGCCACTGCGCCGGGCGGCTCTGGTGCGTCTTTGGCTGTGGCGGCGACCGCGACCCCGGCAAGCGGCCGGAGATGGGCGCCATCGCCGCCCGACTCGCCGACGGGATCGTGGTGACCAGCGACAACCCCCGTTCCGAGCCCCCGGGGGCGATCATCGACGCCATCCTCGCCGGCATCCCCGCCGCTGCCGGAGCCTTGGCGGAGCCGGATCGCCGCGCCGCCATCGCCGCCGCCATCGCCGCCGCCGCGCCGGAGGACACCGTGCTGATCGCCGGCAAGGGCCACGAGGATTACCAGCTGGTGGGGGCCGAGCGGCTGCCCTTCAGCGATCAGGCCGAGGCGCGCCTGGCCCTGCGCCGGCGCCGGGAGGTGGCACCGTGATCGAACCCATGACCCTGGCCCTTTTGGCGCAGACCTACGGCGGTACCCTGCTGTATCCGGATTGCAGCTTCCAGGGGGTGTCCACCGACACCCGCACCCTGGCGGAAGGGGACCTGTTCGTGGCCCTCCGGGGCGAGCATTTCGATGCCCACGACTTTCTCGAAGCCGCCGCCATGAAGGCCTCGGGCCTGGTGGTGGAGCGCCCCGACAAGCGCCTCAACCGCCCCCAGTGGGTGGTGGCGGACACCACCCAGGCCCTGGCCCAGATCGCCCTGCTGGCGCGCCAGCAGTTCACCGGCAAGGTGATCGCCATCACCGGCAGCAGCGGCAAGACCTCCGTCAAGGAGATGGTCGCCGCCATCCTCGGCCGCATCGCCCCCACCCTCGCCACCCGGGGCAACCTCAACAACCACATCGGGGTGCCCCTCACCCTGCTGTCCCTGGAAAAACACCATCGCTTCGCGGTGATCGAGATGGGCGCCAGCGGCCCCGGGGAGATCGCCTACCTGTGCGCCATCGCCCGGCCCCACATCAGCATGGTGAACAACGTCATGCCCGCCCACATCGAGGGCTTTGGCAGCCTGGAGGTGATCGCCGACACCAAGAGCGACATCTACAACGCCCTGCCGCCCTCCGGTGTGGCGGTGATGAACCGGGACGAGCGCTGGGCGCGGAAGTGGCGCAACAAGGTGTCCTGCGACCGCATCTGGGACTTCTCCCTCATCGACCGTGACGCCGAATTCCACGCCGGCCAGATCGAGGATCTGGGGGGCATCGCCAGCCGCTACGTCTTGAAGACCCCCCAGGGGGAGATCAGCGTTCACCTGCCCCTGCCGGGCCGCCACAACGTGGCCAACAGCCTCGCCGCGGCGGCCTGTGCCATGGCGGCGGGGGCGGACCTCGAAACCGTCGCCGCCGGGCTCGCCAGCCTCCAGGCGGTGAAGGGCCGCATGCAGGAATTCCCCGGCCGCGCCGGCAGCCGGGTGATCGACGACAGCTACAACGCCAACCCCGGCTCGGTGAAGGCCGCCATCGATGTGCTCGCCGCCCGACCCGGGCGCCGGGTGCTGGTGCTCGGCGACATGGCCGAGCTCGGCATCGGCGCCGCCCAGCTGCACCGCGACGTGGGCAGCCACGCCCGGGAACGGGGCATCGACGAGCTTTGGGTCACCGGGCGTTACGCCACCAGCACCGCCCAGGGCTTCGGCCCCGGGGCGCGGGTGCTGGAGGGCAAGGAAACCCTCGCCGGCGAACTCGCCCCCACCCTCGACGCCGATACCGTGGTGCTGGTCAAGGGTTCGCGCAGTTCCGCCATGGAAGACGTCATTCATCTCATCATCGAGGAGCGTGGCTGATGCTGCTCTGGCTTGCCGACTGGCTGACCCAATACCTGACCGTGTTCGGGGTGTTCAAGTACCTGACCCTCCGGGCCATCCTCGGGGTGCTCACTGCCCTCGGCATCTCCCTGCTGCTCGGGCCCTGGATGATCCGCACCCTCAACAGCCTGCAGATCGGCCAGGCGGTGCGCAGCGACGGGCCCCAGAGCCACCTGAGCAAATCCGGCACCCCCACCATGGGGGGCGCGCTGATCCTGATGGCGATCTTCGTCTCCACCCTGCTGTGGTCCGACCTGGAAAACCGCTTCGTGTGGGTGGTGCTGGCGGTGACCTTCGCCTTCGGCGCGGTGGGCTGGGTGGACGACTACCGCAAGGTGGTGCGGAGGAATTCCCGGGGGCTGCCCGCCCGCTGGAAGTACTTCTGGCAGTCCATCGCCGGCCTCGGCGCCGCGCTTTTTCTCTATTTCACCGCCTCCACCCCGGCGGAGACCGCGCTGATCATCCCCTTCTTCAAGGATGTGGTGCTGCCCTTGGGGCCCTTCTACATCCTGCTGACCTACCTGGTGATCGTCGGCAGCAGCAACGCGGTGAACCTCACCGACGGCCTCGACGGCCTCGCCATCATGCCCACGGTGCTGGTGGGGGGTGCCCTCGGTATCTTCGCCTACCTGGTGGGCAACAACGTGTTCGCCACCTACCTGCAGATCCCCTTTATCTCCGGCGCCGGTGAGCTGGTGGTGTTCTGCGCCGCCCTCGGGGGCGCGGGGCTCGGCTTTCTGTGGTTCAACACCTACCCGGCCCAGGTGTTCATGGGGGACGTGGGGGCCCTGGCCCTCGGCGCCGCCCTTGGGGTCATCGCGGTGATCGTCCGCCACGAGATCGTGCTGTTCATCATGGGGGGGATTTTTGTCCTCGAGACCCTGTCGGTGATCATCCAGGTGGCGTCCTTCAAGCTCACCGGCAAGCGGGTATTTCGCATGGCACCCATCCACCACCACTTCGAGCTGAAGGGCTGGCCGGAACCCCGGGTGATCGTGCGTTTCTGGATCATTACCGTGGTGCTGGTGCTGATCGGCCTCGCCACCCTCAAATTGCGTTGATAACGGGAAACGGAAGCAGCCAGTGACTGACCTGATCGCAACCAGCAAACTGACCGTGGTGGTGGGCCTTGGCGCCACCGGTCTGGCGGTTGCCCGTTATCTGGCCGGGCGCGGGGAGCGCTTCGTGGTGGTGGACAGCCGGGTCGATCCCCCGGGGCTTGGCGAACTGGCCCGGGCGCTGCCCCAGGTGCCGGTGGAGCTGGGCGGGCTCAACGCCGATACCCTTTGCGCCGCCGAGCGCCTGGTGGTGAGCCCCGGCATCCCCCTCGCCGAGCCGGCCCTGCAAAAGGCCGCCGAGGCGGGGGTCGCCATCACCGGCGACATCCAGCTGTTCGCCGAGGCGGCCGCCGCCCCCATCGTCGCCATCACCGGCTCCAACGGCAAAAGCACCGTCACCACCCTGGTGGGGGAGATGGCCGCCGCCGCAGGCTACAACGTGGGTGTCGGCGGCAACCTCGGCACCCCCGCCCTCGACCTCCTGGCGGCCGGCCGGGAGCTCTACGTGGTAGAGCTGTCGAGCTTCCAGCTGGAGCTGGTGGAACACCTGGGGGCGGAGGTGGCCACGGTGCTCAACCTCAGCCCCGACCACATGGACCGCTACCCCGACCTGCAGCGCTACCACGCCGCCAAGCACCGGATCTTTCGGGGCGCGCGCCAGGTGGTGGTCAACCGCGACGACGCCCTGTCCGCGCCCCTGGTGGCACCGGCGGTGAAGCAGTGGACCTTCGGCCTCGGCAAGCCGGACTTCAAGGGCTTTGGGGTGGCGGCGGTGGACGGCGAGCCCTGGCTGGTGTTCGAGGGGGAGCTGCTGCTGCCCGCCGCCGAGCTGGCCATCAAGGGCCGCCACAACCTCGCCAACGCCCTGGCGGCCCTGGCCCTCGGCCACGCCGCCGGCCTGCCCATGGCGTCCATGCTGGCGGCGCTGCGGGCCTTCCGGGGCCTGCCCCACCGCTGCGAGTGGGTGGCGGACAGGGGCGGCGTCACCTGGATCAACGATTCCAAGGCCACCAACGTGGGCGCCGCCATCGCCGCCATCGAAGGCCTGGCCGGGGAGGATGCCAACCTCATCCTGATCGCCGGCGGCCAGGGCAAGGGCCAGAATTTTGCCGCCCTGGGCCGCGCCGCCCGGGGCCGGGTGCGCCTCGCCATCCTCCTTGGCGAGGATGCCCCCCGCCTGGCGGACGCTCTGAAGGGCGCCTGCGACCTGCTCTACGCCACCTCCCTCGGGGCGGCGGTGACGGCGGCGGCGGAGAGCGCCCGCCCCGGCGATACGGTGCTGTTGTCCCCGGCCTGCGCCAGCTTCGACATGTTCAAGGGCTTCGCCGATCGGGGCGAACAGTTCGCCCGGGCCGTGGAGGGGCTGGCATGAACCCGACCGCCTCCCTGCGACCCTGGGTCCAGCTGCCGAGCCGCATCAACGGCGGCTTCGACACACGCCTGTTGGCGGTGACCTGCGCCCTGGTGTCCATCGGCCTCGTCATGGTGTCGTCGGCATCCATCAGCTACGCCGAGCATCTCTACGGCGACGGCTTCTACTTTTTCAAGCGCCACCTGATCTACCTGGCGATGGCGGCGATTGCCGGGGCGGTGGTGCTGCAGGTGCCGGTGCGCCTCTGGTACCGCTACAGCGACCTTTTGATGGTGATGGCGGTGCTACTGCTGGTGGTGGTGCTGATCCCCGGCATCGGCCGCGAGGTCAACGGCGCGCGGCGCTGGATTGGCCTTGGCATCATCAACCTGCAGATCGCCGAAGTGGCCAAGCTGGCGATGATCGTGTTCCTCGCCGCCTACCTGCAGCGCCACCAGCTGGAAGTCCGCGCCAGCTGGCTCGGCTTTCTGCGCCCCACCGGGATGCTCGGCATCGTCGCCCTGCTGCTGTTGCTGCAGCCGGACTTCGGCTCGGCGGTGGTGATCTGCGGCACGGCCCTCGGCCTTCTCTTCCTCGGCGGCGTGCAGCTGTGGATCTTCGGCGCCCTGCTCGGCCTTGGCGGCACCCTGCTGGCGCTCCTGGCGATCACTTCCCCCTACCGGATGCAACGCCTGGTGACCTTCCTCGATCCCTGGGCCGACCAGTTCAACACCGGCTACCAGCTCACCCAGTCCCTGATTGCCTTCGGGCGCGGCGAGTGGTTCGGGGTGGGGCTCGGCAACAGCGTGCAGAAGCTTTTCTACCTGCCGGAGGCCCACACCGATTTCGTGTTCGCCATCTTCGCCGAGGAATTCGGCCTGGTGGGCGTGGGGCTGGTGATCGCCCTGTTCGTCGCCCTGGTGCTGCGCATCCTCGCCATCGGCCGCCGCGCGGTGCGCCGCCAGGACTGGTTCTCCGCCTACACCGCCTTCGGTATCGGCATCCTGCTGGCGGGGCAGGCCTTCATCAATATCGGCGTGACCTCCGGGTTGTTGCCCACCAAGGGGCTGACGCTGCCCTTCGTCAGTTACGGCGGCAGCAGCCTGTTGGTGAGCACCATGATGGTGGCGCTGGTGCTGCGCATCGGCATCGACATGGACGACAGCGCCTGGGGACAACGACAGCAGGTGAACCGTGGCTCAAGGGGGTAACAGGGTGCTGATAATGGCCGGTGGCACCGGTGGACACGTCTTTCCCGCCCTGGCGGTGGCGGCGGAACTGCGCGCCCGGGGCCACGGGGTGGAGTGGCTCGGCACCCGCGCCGGCATCGAGGCGGAGCTGGTGCCCGCCAACGGCTTCCCGCTGCACTGCATCCAGGTGAGCGGGGTGCGGGGCAAGGGGCTCGCCGCCAAGGCCCTGGCGCCCCTGCGGATTCTCCGCGCCCTGTGGCAGGCCCTCGCGGTGGTGCGCCGGGCGCGCCCTGCGGTGGTGCTTGGTTTCGGCGGCTTCGCCTCGGGGCCCGGTGGCATGGCGGCGCGACTTATGGGTATTCCCCTGGTGATCCACGAGCAGAACGCCGTGGCCGGCACCACCAACCGCATTCTCGCCCGGGTCGCCACCCGGGTGGCTGAAGCCTTCCCCGGCACCCTGGCCGGGGCGGCGCACACCGGCAACCCGGTGCGCCCCGAGATCGCCGCGCTGCCGGCGCCGGCCGCCCGTCAGCTGGGCAGCCATCGCCCCGCCCGGCTACTGGTGCTGGGGGGCAGCCTCGGCGCCACCGCCATCAACGAGCGGGTGCCCGCCGCCCTGGCGCTGCTGCCCTTGGGCGCGCGCCCCGAGGTGCGCCACCAGTGTGGCCGCAAACATGTGGAAGCCACCGCCGCCGCCTACCGGGCCGCCGGGGTGGAGGCCAGCGTCGAACCCTTTATCGCCGACATGGCGGAGGCCTACGGCTGGGCGGACTTCGTGGTCTGCCGCGCCGGCGCCCTGACGGTGGCGGAACTCACCGCCGCCGGAGTCGGCGCCCTGCTGGTGCCGTTCCCCGCCGCCATCGACGACCACCAGACCCGCAACGGCCAGTGGCTGGTGGACAACGGCGCGGCGCTGTTGGTGCCCCAGCGGGAATTGACCCCCGAACACCTGGCTGCCCGGTTGGCGGAACTGCTCGGCGACGGCGATCGTCTGCTGGCCATGGCCGAGCGCGGCCGCGCCCTGGCCCGCACCACCGCCGCCCGCGACGTGGCGGCACTTTGCGAAGACCTGATGGCGCGGGGAGCGACGGCATGAGCCCGATACTGAACAACGGCTACCACGTGCCCGAGATGCGCCGCATCCGCCATATCCACTTCGTCGGCATCGGCGGCAGCGGCATGTGCGGCATCGCCGAGGTGCTGCTCAACCAGGGCTACGACATCTCCGGCTCCGACCTCCAGGCGAATGCCAATACCCAGCGTCTCGCCCGGCTCGGCGCCACCATCCTCCTCGGCCACCGGGCGGAGAACATCGCCGGCGCCCACGTGGTGGTGCAGTCCTCGGCGGTGGTGGACGGCAACCCGGAGATCCAGGCCGCCCGCGAGCAGCGCATCCCGGTGGTGCGCCGCGCCCAGATGCTGGCGGAGCTGATGCGCTACCGCCACGGTATCGCGGTGGCGGGCACCCATGGCAAGACCACCACCACCAGCCTCATTTCCGCCATCCTCGCCGAGGGCGGGCTCGCCCCCACCTTCGTGATCGGCGGCCGCGTCAACAGCGCCGGCACCAACGCCGGCCTCGGCACCAGCCGCTATCTGGTGGCGGAGGCGGACGAGAGCGACGCCTCCTTCCTGCACCTGCAGCCCATGGTGTCGGTGGTCACCAATATCGACGCCGACCATATGGAGACCTACGGCTTCGATTTCAGCCGCCTCACCGCCACCTTCGTGGAATTTCTCCACAACCTGCCGTTCTACGGCCTCGCGGTGCTGTGCCTCGACGATGCCAACGTGCGCGCCATCATTCCCGAGGTGTCGCGACCGGTGCTGACCTACGGCTTTGCCGACGGGGCGGACTTCCGCATCAGCGACGTGGTCCTCAAGGAGCGCACCTCCCGCTTCCGGGTCCAGCGCCCCGATGGCCTGTCGGCCCTCGACGTCCGGTTGAATATTCCCGGCGTCCACAATGTCCTCAACGCCACCGCCGCCATCGCCGTGTGCAGCGATGAGAAGGTCGGCGACGACGCCATCCTCCGGGGGCTGGAGGGCTTTCAGGGGGTTGGCCGGCGCTTCGAGGTGCACGGCGAGTTCAGCGTCCAGGGGGGCAAGGCCATGCTGGTGGATGACTACGGCCACCACCCCCGGGAAGTGGCCGCCACCATCAAGGCGGTGCGGGACGGCTGGCCCGACCGCCGCCTGGTGATGATCTTCCAGCCCCACCGCTACAGCCGCACCCGCGACCTCTACGAGGACTTCGTCCAGGTGCTCTCCACCTGCGACGTGTTGATCGTCAACGAGGTGTACAGCGCCGGCGAGGCGGAAATCCCCGGGGCCACCAGCCGCCAGCTGTGCGGCACCATCCGCCAGCGGGGCCTGGTGGACCCGATCTACGCGCAAACCATCGAGGAAATCCCCGACATCGTCGCCAACCTGGTGCGCGGTGGCGACATCGTCATCACCCAGGGCGCCGGCAGTGTCGGCAAGCTGGTCAAGCTGCTGGCGGAGCGGGGCCTTAATTAATGAACACGGAGACAGCACGGGCGGACATGAACGAACGGTTTGGCAAGGTGGCGGTGCTCTACGGCGGCACCTCGGCGGAGCGGGAGATTTCCCTGATCAGCGGCGCCGCGGTGCTGAAGGCGCTGCTCGCCCGGGGGGTCAATGCCACTGGCCTCGACGCCGGCCCCGGCATCATCGGCGATCTCGAAGCCCTGGCACCGGACCGGGTGTTCATCGTCCTCCACGGCCCCGGCGGCGAGGACGGCACCCTCCAGGGCGCCCTGGAATTCCTCGGCTTGCCCTACACCGGCAGCGGCGTGCTGGCCTCCGCCCTCGCCATGGACAAGATGCGCACCAAGCAGCTGTGGAAGGGCATGGGCCTGCCCACCGCCGGCTTCGCCGTGCTTCGCGCCGACAGCGACTGGACCGCGGTACTGGCGAGCCTCGGCGGCGCCGCCATGGTCAAGCCCACCCGGGAGGGCTCCAGCATCGGCATGGCCCGGGCCGCCACCCCGGCGGAACTGGAGAGCGCCTGGCGCGCCGCGGCGGCCCTCGGCGACGACGTGATCGCCGAGGCCTGGCTGTCCGGCGCCGAATACACCGTGGCGATCCTCGACGGCGAGGCGCTGCCCCCCATCAAGCTGGAGACCGACCGGGGCTTTTACGACTACGAGGCCAAGTACCTGCGGGACGACACCCGCTACCTGTGCCCCTGCGGCCTGCCGGCGGAGCGCGAGGAGGCCCTGAAGGCCCTCGCCCTGGCGGCGTTTCACAGCCTCGGCTGCACCGGCTGGGGACGGGTCGACCTGATGCTCGACGGCAACGGCGACTTCCAGCTGCTGGAGGTCAATACCGTGCCGGGCATGACCGACCACAGCCTGGTGCCCATGGCGGCGCGGGCCCGGGGCATCGACTTCGAGGCCCTGGTGCTGCGCATCCTCGCCAGCGCCAGCGGGGAGCGGGGCTGATGAACGCCAGCGCCGAATGGCGGATGGAGCGGCCGGACCTGGCGCGGCGGGAACCCCGTCGCGGCCGCGGCCTCGCCACCCGCCTGGGGGTGGCCGCCCTCGGTGCGCTGGTGTTCGCCGGTGGCGCCGTCGGGCTGCGGACGCTGTACGGGATTCTCGACGTGCCCATCGCCGTGATCGGCGTCGATGGCCGCATCGCCAACCTGAGCGCCCGGGAGGTGGAGGACATCGTCGCCGCGAATCTCTCCGGAGGATTTCTGAGCCTCGACCTCGACCGCATCCGCAAGGGGCTGGAGGCCCACCCCTGGGTGGAATCCGCCACCGCCCGGCGCCAGTGGCCGAACCAGCTGGTGATCGTGATCCGCGAGGAAACCCCCATCGCCCGCTGGGGCGACAGCGGCTTTCTCAACAACCGGGGCCAGACCCTGGATGTGGCCAACGCCGCCGCCCTGGCGGAGCTGCCACTGCTGGCGGGGCCGGAGGGCATGGAGCGGGAGGTGATGCAGCAGTACCGCATCTTCACCCAGCTGCTCCAGGCCACGGGCCTTGCCATCGTCGAGTTCCGCATGGGGGAGCGGGGCGGCTGGCACCTGCGCTTCGCCGACGGCCCCACCCTGGCGGTGGGACGGGGCCAGATCACCGACAAGATCCAGCGCTTCCTCAAGGTCTGGGACAAGGCCCTCGCGGTGCGTCTCGACCAGATCGACCATATCGATATCCGCTACGGCAACGGCGTGGCGGTGCGGTGGAAAACCAACGGCAATCCCACAGAAAACAGCGAGAAGGCAAACGTGAAGAGGGCGACCCATGGCTAGCGCCAGCAATGAACAAATGATCGTGGGGCTCGACATCGGCACCTCCAAGGTGGTGGCGATCGTCGGCGTCGCCGGCCCCGAAGGCAAACTGGAAATCGTCGGCACCGGCATGCACGCCTCCTCCGGCATGAAGAAGGGGGTGGTGGTGAACATCGAGTCCACCGTCCACGCCATCCAGCGGGCCATCGAGGAGGCGGAGCTGATGGCCGGCTGCCACATCCATTCGGTGTATGCCGGTATCGCCGGCAGCCACATCCGCAGCATGAATTCCCACGGCATCGTCGCCATCCGCGACCGGGAGGTGCTGCAGCAGGACATCGAGCGGGTGATCGATGCGGCCCGGGCGGTGGCCATCCCCGCCGACCAGGAGATCCTCCATGTGCTGCCCCAGGAGTTCATCATCGACAACCAGGAGGGCGTCAAGGAGCCGATGGGCATGTCGGGGGTGCGCCTCGAGGCCAAGGTGCATTTGGTGACCTGCGCCGCCAACGCCGCCCAGAACATCAAGAAGTGCATCCGCCGCTGCGGCCTGGAGGTGGAGGACATCATCCTCGAACAGCTGGCGTCGAGCCACGCGGTGCTCACCCAGGACGAGAAGCAGCTCGGGGTGTGCCTGGTGGACATCGGCGGCGGCACCACCGACATCGCCATCTTCTCCGACGGCGCCATCCGCCACACCGGGGTGATTCCCATCGCCGGGGACCAGGTCACCAACGACATCGCCATGGCGCTGCGCACCCCGACCCCCCACGCCGAGGAGCTGAAGATCCGCTACGCCTGCGCCCTGGCCAAGCTCGCCGGGCCGGACGAGACCATCAAGGTGCCCTCCGTCGGCGATCGCCAGCCCCGGGACCTGTCCCGCCAGGCCCTCGCCGAGGTGGTGGAGCCCCGCTACGACGAGCTGTTCTCCATGGTCCAGGCGGAGCTGCGCCGCAGCGGCTACGAGGACCTGATGGCGGCGGGCATCGTGCTCACCGGCGGCACCTCCAAGATGGAGGGCGTGGTGGAGCTCGCCGAGGAAATTTTCCACATGCCGGTGCGGGTGGGGGCCCCCCAGGATATTCGCGGCCTCACCGACATCGTCAACAACCCCATCTATTCCACCGGCGTCGGCCTGTTGCTCTACGGGATGCAGCAGCACCGCGAGGGCAGCCGCCCGCACCAGCGGCGCGGCAAGGAAAAGGTCGGGTTCATGGATGCCGTCATGGCCAGGCTCAGGGGCCTGTTCCAGGGCAATCTCTAGCGCCGGCGCGGCGCCAGGGCGGCAAGTTGCAGTACCAGGGTTTTTTTCATCAATAGTCGTTAGCTAAGCAACCGAGGGGTAAACCGTATGTTCGAGATCGTGGATAGCATTCCGGAATGCGCGAAAATCAAGGTGATCGGTGTCGGTGGCGGCGGTGGCAATGCCGTCATGCACATGATCGAAAGCCAGGTCCAGGGCGTTGAGTTCATCTGCGCCAACACCGATGCCCAGGCCCTCAAAAGCCTCCACGGCGCCACCCTGCTGCAGTTGGGCAACGGCGTCACCAAGGGCCTCGGCGCCGGCGCCAACCCGGACATCGGCCGCCAGTCGGCGCTGGAGGACCGGGAGCGCATCGCCGATGTGCTGCAGGGTGCCGACATGGTGTTCGTCACCGCCGGCATGGGCGGTGGCACCGGCACCGGCGCGGCCCCCATCGTCGCCGACGTGGCCCGGGAGCTGGGCATCCTCACCGTCGCGGTGGTGACCCGCCCCTTCGCCTTCGAGGGCAAGAAGCGCAAGGCCATCGCCGAGGAGGGCATCTATCAGCTCAAGGACAATGTCGACTCGCTGATCACCATCCCCAACGAGAAGCTGCTCACCGTGCTCGGCAAGGACATGAGCCTGCTCAACGCCTTCAAGGCCGCCAACAACGTGCTGCTGGGGGCCGTGCAGGGCATCGCCGACCTCATCATCCGCCCCGGCATGATGAACGTCGACTTCGCCGACGTGCGCACCGTGATGAGCGAGATGGGCATGGCCATGATGGGCACCGGCATCGCCACCGGCGAGGACCGCGCCCGCATCGCCGCCGAGGCCGCCGTCCATAGCCCGCTGCTGGATGACATCAACCTCCAGGGCGCCCGGGGCATTCTGGTGAACATCACCGCCGGCCCCAACCTCTCCCTGGGTGAGTTCGCCGAGGTGGGCGAAATCGTCGAGGAGTTCGCCTCCGACAGCGCCACCGTGGTGGTGGGCACCGCCATCGATATGGACATGGGGGACGAACTGCGGGTCACCGTGGTGGCCACCGGACTCGGCGGCCAGGAGGAGATGCGCAAGCCGGCGCCGGTGATCGAGGCCGCCGGCCGCGGCCGCCGCGCCGAGCCCGACTACCGGGATCTGGATCGTCCCGCCGCGGTGCGCCGTCCCGCCCCCACCATGGGCTTCAACGATGGCGCCACCGCCCGCAAGGTGGATCACCACCAGGCGCCCCACGACAGCGATCTGGACTACCTGGACATCCCCGCCTTCCTGCGTCGCCAGGCGGACTGATCCCGGGAACCACCGGGCGGTTCGCCGCCCGGTCGCCAGGCCCGCGCCGCGACCCCCCTCCGCGGCGCGGAGCTTGCGCGCCCACCAAAATCCGCCATTTCCCCGCCGGGGCCTGTTCCCGTGCCCGGCCGATGTCGAGTCTTCCGGCGGGCATTCAGCCCCCGTTTCCGGCTCAAATTTGCACCAATACGGTGCAGGATCCCCGGTGGAGCCTGCCAACCTTCTCTGCTACTATTGCCCTCCCTTGATTTTGGGCCTCCCCTGGTCCTTCGAGAAATTGCCCAGTGATCAAACAGCGCACGCTGAAAAACCCCATTCGTGCCACCGGTGTCGGCCTGCACACCGGCGAGAAGGTCTACCTGACCCTGCGGCCCGCGCCGGTGGATGCCGGCATCACCTTTCGTCGCACCGATCTCGATCCCCCCGTGGACATCAAGGCCGAGGCCACCAACGTGGGGGAGACCACCCTCTCCACCACCCTGGTCAACGGTGACGTCAAGGTCTCCACCGTCGAACACCTGCTCTCCGCCATGGCGGGCCTCGGCATCGACAATGCCGTGGTCGAGGTGACCGCCCCCGAGGTGCCCATCATGGATGGCAGCTCCGGGCCCTTTGTGTTCCTCATCCAGTCCGCCGGTATCCTCGAGCAGGACGCCCCCAAGAAATTCATTCGCATCAAGCGCCCCATTGAAGTGCGGGACGGGGACAAGGTGGCGGCTTTCCGCCCCCTCGAAGGCTTCAAGATCACCTTCACCATCGAATTCAACCACCCGGTGTTCAAGAGCGAGCCGCTCACCGCCACGGTGGATTTCTCCAGCACCTCCTTCGTCAAGGAGGTGAGCCGCGCCCGCACCTTCGGCTTCATGCACGAGATCGAGTACCTGCGCTCCAAGGGCCTGGTGCGGGGCGGCAGCCTCGACAACGCCATCGTGGTGGACCGCGAGCAGGTGCTCAACGAGGACGGCCTGCGCTACAAGGACGAATTCGTCAAGCACAAGATCCTCGACGCCATCGGCGATCTGTACCTGCTCGGCAACAGCCTGATCGGCGAGTACGAGGCGGTGAAGTCCGGCCACGCCCTCAACAACGCCCTGCTGCGCAAGTTGCTGGCGGACCGCGACGCCTGGGAGATGGTGACCTTCGAGGACGCAGCCCTGGATGCGCCCATTTCCTACCTCCAGCCGGCGTGACGGACAGCGGATGACTGCCCGACGCCCCGCGACCCGCCCGTCCCTGGACCTGGCCCGGATATTGAAGGCAATGACGGGACCGGCCGGACGGCACAACCTGGAATCCACTGCGTGAAAATCGTCTTCATCAACGACCGCAAGGGCGAGTCCCGCACCCGTACCCTCGCCATCAACGGCTGGGCCAAGGTGCTGCTGTCCCTCTGTGTGCTGGGTATGCCGGTGAGCGCCGGCATGCTGCTCGGCGCCCAGCTGGGTGCCGGCGGCTTCGGCCTGATGCTGGAGGACTCCGTCGACAGCCTCAAGGAGGAGCTCGCCGAGCAGCGGGAGGCCGTGGCCCAGGGCCGCGAGGAAGCCCGCCGCCAGGTGGAGGCCCTGTCCCTCAAGCTCGCCGAGATGCAGGCCCGCCTGATGCGCCTCGATGCCCTCGGCGAGCGTCTCACCGCCATTGCCGATCTCGACGATGGCGAATTCGATTTCACCACCGCGCCGGCGGTGGGCGGCCCCGACACCGGGGAGGGGGAGGCCCTCGACAGCGAGGACCTGCACCGCCTGTTCACCGAACTGGATGCCCGCATCGAGAACCGCGAGCAGCAGCTCAGTGTGCTCGAATCCCTGCTCGCCGACCGCCAGCTGCGGGAGCAGAGCACCGTCTCCGGTCGCCCGGTGGAGACCGGCTATGTCTCCTCCGACTTCGGCTACCGCACCGACCCCTTCACCGGGCGGCGCACTTGGCACAACGGCGTCGACTTCCCCGGCAAGCCCGGCACCGAGGTGGTGGCGGTGGCCACCGGGGTGGTGACCTGGTCCGGGGACTACCAGGGCTACGGCAATCTGGTGGAGATCAACCACGGCGAGGGCTTCATCACCCGCTACGCCCACAACGAAGACAACAAGGTCAAGGTGGGCGACCTCGTGGAGAAAGGCCAGGTCATCGCCGCCATGGGCAGCACCGGCCGCTCCACCGGCACCCACGTCCACTTCGAGGTGTACAAGAACGGCCGCGCCGTCGACCCCTATACCTATATCCACAGCACCCTGCGTTAGCGCCTTCCCCCCCTGGCGCCGCCCGTCGGGCGGCGGCCGCCGCTGTCCGTCGTCACACACCACACTCACTCGATAATCACCAAGGACCACCCATGGTTGCCAGAATCCTCAAAGCGGTGTTGGGAAGCAAGAATGACCGCGTCCTCAAGCGGATGCGCAAGACTGTCAAGCAAATCAATGCCTTCGAAGAAGCCATCCAGTCCCTCGACGACACCGCCCTGGCTGGCAAGACCGCTGAATTCCGCGCCCGGCTCGGCAAGGGGGAAACCCTCGACCAGCTGTTGCCGGAGGCCTTCGCGGCGGTGCGGGAGGCGGCCCGCCGCACCCTCGGCCTGCGTCACTTCGATGTCCAGCTGATCGGCGGCATGGCCCTCCACGAGGGCAAGATCGCCGAGATGCGCACCGGCGAGGGCAAGACCTTGGTGGCGACCCTCGCCGCCTACCTCAACGCCCTGCCGGGCAAGGGTGTCCACATCGTCACCGTCAACGACTACCTCGCCGCCCGGGATGCCCAGTGGATGGCGCCGGTGTACCAGGCCCTGGGGCTCAGCGTCGGGATCATTCAGTCGTTCCGCGGCGTCGACACCCCCAACTCCTTCCTGGTGGGCCCCCGGGGCAGCGCCGAGAAGCTCCAGGTGGTGGGCCGCCGCGAGGCCTACGCCGCCGACATTACCTACGGCACCAACAACGAGTTCGGCTTCGATTACCTCCGGGACAACATGGTCCTGCGCATGGAGGACAAGTCCCAGCGCGGCCACCATTACGCCATCGTCGACGAAGTGGACTCGATCCTCATCGACGAGGCCCGCACCCCGCTGATCATCTCCGGCGCCGCCCAGGACAGCTCCGCCCTCTACAAGCGCATCAACGCCCTGGTGCAGCTGCTCGAGCGGCAGACGGAAGGGGAGGGGGAGAGCGAGGACAAGCCCGGCGACTTCATCATCGACGAGAAGACCCGCCAGGTGGAGCTCACCGAGGCCGGCCACCAGAAGGCCGAGGACCTGCTCATCGCCGAGGGCCTGCTGGATCGGGAGGACAGCCTCTACCAGGCCGCCAACCTCGGCCTCGTCCACCACATCCACGGCGCCCTCAGGGCCCACCACCTGTTCCACCGGGATGTGGAGTACATCGTCCAGAACGGCCAGGTGGTACTGATCGACGAACACACCGGCCGCACCATGCCGGGCCGCCGCCTCTCCGAGGGCCTTCACCAGGCCATCGAGGCGAAGGAGGGCGTGACCATCCAGAGCGAGAGCCAGACCCTCGCCTCCACCACCTTCCAGAACTACTTCCGCATCTACCACAAGCTCGCCGGCATGACCGGCACCGCCGACACCGAGGCGTTCGAGTTCCACCAGATCTACGGTCTCGACGTGGTGGTGATCCCCACCAACAAGCCCGTCAGCCGCAAGGATCTCAACGACCTGGTGTTCCTCACCCAGGAAGAAAAGTACGACGCGGTGATCGAGGACATCAAAGCCTGCGTCGCACAGGGCGCGCCGGTGCTGGTGGGCACGGTGTCCATCGAAAGCTCCGAGTATGTCTCGGGCCTCCTGCAGAAGGCCGGCATTCCCCACCAGGTGCTGAACGCCAAGTTCCACGAGAAGGAAGCCAGCATCATCGCCCAGGCGGGTCGCCCGGGCACCGTCACCATCGCCACCAACATGGCGGGCCGCGGCACCGACATCGTCCTCGGCGGCAGCTGGGAGGCGGAGATCGCCGCCCTCGACAACCCCACGCCCGAGCAGATCGAGGGGGTCAAGGCGGCGTGGAAGCAGCGCAACGAGCAGGTGCTCGCCGCCGGGGGCCTGCACATCCTCGGCACCGAGCGCCACGAATCCCGCCGCATCGACAACCAGCTGCGGGGTCGCGCCGGCCGCCAGGGCGACCCGGGGGTGTCCCGCTTCTACCTGTCCCTCGAGGATCCCCTGATGCGCCTCTTCGCCTCCGACAGGGTGCGCAACATGATGCGCGCCCTCGGCATGCAGAAGGGCGAATCCATCGAGCACCGCATGGTGTCCAACTCCATCGAGAAGGCGCAGCGCAAGGTGGAGGGCCGCAACTTCGATATCCGCAAGCAGCTGCTGGAATTCGACGATGTGGCCAACGACCAGCGCAAGGTGATCTACCAGCAGCGCAACGAGCTGCTCGAGGCCGACGACATCAGCGACGTGATCGACGCGGTGCGGGGCGATGTGGTCAACCAGGTCATCAGCGGCTTCATTCCGCCCCAGAGCCTGCCGGAGCAATGGAATGTGGAGGGCCTCGAGGACGCCATCGAGGCGGATTTCGGCGTGGCCCTGCCCATCGAGAGCTGGGTGGCCGCCGACCAGCGCCTCCACGAGGACAAGCTCCGCGCCCGCATCGTCGAGGAAGTGGCCGCCGCCTACCAGCGCAAGGGGGAGCGCATCGGCCCGGACCTGCGGGTGATCGAAAAGCAGATCATGCTGCAGGTGCTCGACATGCAGTGGAAGGAGCACCTCGCCAACATGGACTACCTGCGCCAGGGCATTGGCCTTCGGGCCTACGCCCAGAAGAATCCCAAGCAGGAGTACAAGCGGGAATCCTTCGGCCTCTTCCAGGCCATGCTCGACAACATCAAGCTGGAGACCATCCGTTTCCTCAGCCGTCTCGAAGTGCGCAGCCACGACGAGGTGGAGGAGCTGGAGCGCCGCCAGCGGGAAGCTCAGGCGCGTCAGAAACTGGAGTTCCAGCACGCCGAGGCGAATGCCCTGGCGGCGGAAAAGCCCGAGGCCCCGGCGGAGCAGCCCGCCGAGCAGCAACCCTACGTGCGGGAGGGGGACAAGGTGGGCCGCAACGACCCCTGCCCCTGCGGGTCGGGCAAGAAGTACAAGCAGTGCCACGGCCGCCTCGTCTGAGGCGGGGCTTCCCGGCCGGGGGTGTCGCCACCGGTCGGGATTGGCCCCGGGGCTTGGCGCCGGGCGCCGCGAGAAAACCACAGTGCGCCAGATCAATAAAAGTAGCAATAGCTCTTATATCCAATTGACAATCATTATCATTGGTAAATAGACTGCCCGCGTTTGCCGGGGTGGGCCTGTTGCCGTGCCCTATCTCCGGTCGTGCCATTGCCATGATCTGTTAAGGAGATAACTCCATGCGTCCCAGCTCCGCCCGTTTCCCGCGCCAGCCCCTGGCCATCGCTGTCGCCGCCAGCCTGTTCCCGGTCGCCGCCCTCGCCCAGGATGACAGCGACCGCGCCCCCCCCATGCCGGTGATCGAAGTGGTGGGCAAGCGCCTGGAGGACATCTCCAAAATGACCGGCTCCGTGGTGCTGATCGACCGGGAACAGCTGGAGCTGATCCAGCCCCTGTCCACCGAGGACGCCCTGCGCCGCGTCCCCGGCATCAACGCCAAGACCGAGGAGGAGACCGCCATCGTCTCCAACATCGGGATTCGCGGCCTGTCCGCCAGCGAATCCAAGTCCCTCATCCTGGAGGACGGCGTGCCGGTGGCCCCGGGCCTGTTCATCGGCAACGAGCGCTACTTCAACCCCCGCATCCAGCGCATGGAGGGCATCGAGGTGCTGAAGGGCTCGGCGTCCCTGCGCTACGGCCCGTCCACCATCGGCGGCGTGATCAACTACCAGACCAAGACCCCGGACGACGGCGTGCTGGTCACAGCCCGGGTCGGCTCCTTCGAAACCCGCGAAGCCACCCTGGAGGCGGGCGGTCGCACCCAGTCCGGTGACGCCTTCGCCGGCATCGTCGCCACCCACGGCGAGAGCGACGGGTTCATGGCCAAGGGCTACGAAATGACCGACATCATGGCCAAGGCCGGCATGCGCTTCAACGATGCCCACACCGTGGGCCTGAAGTTTTCCTGGCATGAGAACGACGCCAATATCTCCTACCGCGGCCTGCTGCTGGACGATTACCGCGCCGAGCGGGACTACAATCCAGCCCCGGACGACTGGTTCCTCACCGACCGCAAGGGCTTCGACCTGAACCACGAGTGGACCCTCGGCGACAACGCTACCCTCAAGACCCTGGTGTACTGGAGCGAAGTGACCCGCGACTACTGGCGCTACGATGTCAACACCGCCGCGTCCAACGCCGCCGGTCGCTGGGTATACACCGACACGCTCACCGGCAACAACCGCACCTTCGACCGCTACGGCATCGAGACCCGGTTGATTCTCGACCACACCCTGTTCGGCCTGGCGAGTGAAGCGGAATTCGGCCTGCGCTACATGGAGGAGGAAGCGGACGACAGCCGCATTCGAGCCAACCGCGCCGCCGACCGCACCGGTATCAACGACCGCCACATCATCGACAGCGCCGAGAGCATCGCAGCCTATGCCCAGAACCGCTTCGTGATCAGCGAACGACTGGCGATCACGCCGGGCCTGCGGGTGGAATCCTACGAGCAGGACCGCCGGGTCCTCACCGAGAACAACGCCGCGGCGTCCACCTCCAACACCGAGGTGCTGCCCGGCGTCGGCGCCACCTTCGAACTGACCGAGTCCGCCCAGCTTTACGGCGGGGTGTACAAGGCCTTCTCCCCCGCCACCAACGGCGTCGCCCTGGACGGCCTCCAGGACCAGAAGCTCGACGGCGAGCGCTCGGTGAACTACGAAGCGGGCATTCGCGGCTTTGAGGGGCCGCTGACCTACGAGATGGCCGTGTTCTACATGGATTTCGACAACCAGGTGGTGACCGGCAACAGCGACCCCAACCTGTCCCAGTCCAACGCCGGGGAAACCCGCCACTACGGCATGGAGCTCGTGCTCGGCTACGAGCTGGGCGCGGGGTTCAGTGTCGACGGCAACGCCACCTGGGTGCCGGAATCGGAATTCCGCACCGGCGACAACGCAGGCAACCGCCTGCCCTACGCCCCCAAGATCATCGGCAACCTGGCCCTCAACTACAGCGCCGGGCCTCTCAGTGCCGCACTGACCGCCCACCACCGGGGCGAACAATACGGCGATCCCACCAACCGCCGCGATATTCCCGCCAACGCGGCTGGCGGCATCTGGGGAGGATTGATCCCTTCTTACACGGTGGTCGATCTGATGGCCCAGTACCAGTTCAGCGAACGCCTGACGGTCTTCGGTGCCCTCAAGAACCTCACCGACAAACACTACATCACCGGACTGCGCCAGGGCATCTATGTCGGCCCCGAGCGCACCATCGAAGCGGGGGTGCGCTTCCGCCTGTAAGCGCCCCTTGGATGACAGGCCCCGGCCCGCAAGGCCGGGGCTTTTTTGTTCGGCGGCCCGCGATGACCGCCACCGCGGGATTGGGATAGAATGCCGGGCGCCCGGCCAGGGGAGCGTCAGCAACGCCACCGGGCCGTCGGCATCGCCCCGACCCCGCTCCCTGTCGCATCGCGCGCCGCTTCCGAAAAAGGCGGGACAGGGTCCACCACTCTCACGGAGCCCACGCCCATGCCGGTTGGCAACGCCACCTTTCCCCCCATGCACCCCGTGCCGGGTTTTCGCCTCGGCACCGCCTCCGCCGGCATCAAGAAGCCGGGCCGCAAGGATCTGGTGATCATGGCCTTCGACCAGGGCGCCAGTGTCGCCGCCTGCTTTACCCGCAACGCCTTTTGTGCCGCGCCGGTGCAAGTGGGCAAGGCTCATCTGCGCGACGGCGCGGACATCCGCTATCTGGTGACCAACACCGGCAACGCCAACGCCGGCACCGGCGAGGGGGGCCTCGCCGATGCCCGGCGGGTGTGCGAAGCCCTGGCGGGGCTGGCCGGCTGCGACGCCGCGCAGATTCTGCCCTATTCCACCGGTGTGATCGGCGAACCCCTGCCGGTGGACAAAATCCTCGCCGCCCTGCCGGCGGCCCTCGCCGCCCTCACGGAAAACGGCTGGGATGACGCGGGCCTGGGCATCATGACCACCGACACCCGGCCCAAGGGCGCGAGCCTTCGGGTGGAGATCGCCGGCAAACCGGTGACCCTCACCGGCATCGCCAAGGGTGCCGGCATGATCAAGCCCAACATGGCCACCATGCTCGGCTACGTCGCCACCGATGCCAGGGTGGACAATGCCCTGCTGCAGGAGATGCTCGGCCGCGCCGTGGAGCGCTCCTTCAACCGCATCACCATCGACGGCGACACCTCCACCAATGATGCCGTCACCCTGGTGGCCACCGGTGCCAGCGGCGTCGCCATCGGCCCCGGCGAGCGGGACGACTTCCAGCGTGCCCTCGACCAACTGTGCCGGGCACTGGCCCAGGCCATCGTTCGCGACGGGGAGGGGGCGACCAAGTTCGTCACCATCGATGTCGCCGGCGGTGCCACCAGCGGCGAATGCCTGGCGGTGGCCTACGCCGTGGCGGAATCCCCCCTGGTGAAGACCGCCCTGTTCGCCTCCGACCCCAACTGGGGCCGCATCCTCGCCGCCATCGGCCGGGCGGGCCTTGCCGATCTCGACGTGGCCGGAGTCTCCGTTCACCTCGGCGACGTGCTGATCGCCGACAAGGGCGGCCGCGCCCCCGGCTACACCGAGGCCGCCGGCCAGGCGGTGATGGACGAAGAGGAGATCACCATCCGCATCCACCTCGGCCGGGGCAGCGCCCATGAAACCGTCTGGACCACGGACCTCTCCCACGACTACGTGACCATCAATGCGGAGTATCGGACTTGAGCATTGTCTGGTCTGACGCTGGATGTCTGACCTCTGACGCCTTGGTTTCGGCGTTCCTTCCGGCTGCGTCAAAGAGCTCGGAGGCTGGCATCCCAACCGTCACCCCTGGCGCTGCCCAGCCAGGCCGCTTGAGCGTCAGGCGTCGGGCGTCCGACGTCAGACCACACCAATGACCCCCATCCACGTGGTCGCCGCCATCATCCACCACCCCGGCTGGGAGAGGATTCTCCTGGCCCGCCGGCCCGACCACCTTCACCAGGGCGGCCTCTGGGAATTCCCCGGCGGCAAGGTGGATGCCGGGGAAGGGGCGCGCCAGGCCCTTGACCGGGAGCTGGCGGAGGAGCTGGCCATCCAGGTGCTGCGCGCCGAGCCCTTTCTGGAGGTGCGCCACCAGTATCCCGACAAGGCGGTGTTGCTCGACGTCTGGCAGGTGTGGGAGTTCGCCGGCACCCCGGTGGGCAACGAGGGGCAGGCCATTCGCTGGGCGGAGCTCGCCGCCCTGCCGGCGTATTCCTTCCCCGCCGCCAACCAGCCCATCCTCGACGCCCTGCTGGGTCGCTGACCCGGCGCCCTGTACAAATCCCGCCCCCGGCCTATACTCGGCCCGATCCCGCCATGGACGACGGGATCGCCCCAAACAGCCGATGAGCGGGGGCCGGCGGTTCCCCGCCGGGCCCCGGCAACGCACAAGGAGGTGCGACACCATGGACAGCAAACCCGTTTCTCCCTATTCATCCTCCGCCAGCGCCCGGGGCGTTACCCTCGTGGAGATGCTGGTGGTGGTCGCCATCATCGGCATCATCGCCCTGGTGGCGATGCCTGCCTTCGACGACTACTTCACCCGCGCCCGGGTCAAGCGCGCCGCCGAGGACGTCCACGGCCTGGTACTGCAGGCCAGGGCCGAGGGCCCCATCCGCGATCAGAACCTGTCGGTGAGCGTGAACCCCGGCGCCTGGTGCGTGGGCGTTGCCCCCAACCCCGGGTGCGACTGCACCGCCAGCGGTGCCGGTGGCTGCGCCATCAATGTCGCCGGCACCCAGGTCCGCCAGGTGGTGAGCGGCACCGACCACCCCGACGTCACCCTCGCCACCACCTTCCCCGGCAACGGCACCACCTTCTCGCGCTTGCGGGGCAACGCCAGCCCCGGCGGGCGGATCAGCCTCGCCAGCGGCGACTGGGTGCTGGACGTGCGGGTGGGGGTGAGCGGCCGGATCAGGCTCTGCACCCCGGCGGGGGCCAATGGTCTCGCCGGCTACCCCTCATGCTGACGAACCTCCCCGGCGGATGACGGCTGCGCCTCATCCGCCCTACACCCCCCGTAGGGCCGAAAAGCGCAGCGTCATCGGCCAAAACCCACCAGGGCCCGACACCCCCGGCGGATGACGGCTTCGCCTGATCCGCCCTACAAAACCCTCCGTAGGGCCGAAAAGCGCAGCGTCATCGGCCAAAACCCACCAGAGCCCGGCATCCCCGGCGGATGACGGCTTCGCCTGATCCGCCCTACAAAACCCTCCGTAGGGCCGAAGAGCGCAGCGTCATCGGCCAAAACCCACCAGAACCCGACACCCCCGGCGGATGACGGCTTCGCCTGTTCCGCCCTACACCCCCCGTAGGGCCGAAAAGCGCAGCGTCATCGGCCAAAACCCACCAGAACCCGGCATCCCCGGCGGATGACGGCTTCGCCTCATCCGCCCTACACCCCCGTAGGGCCGAAAAGCGCAGCGTCATCGGCCAAAACCCACCAGAGCCCGACACCCCCGGCGGATGACGGCTGCGCCTCATCCGCCCTACACCCCCCGTAGGGCCGAAGAGCGAAGCGTCATCGGCCAAAACCCACCAGAACCCACCAGAACCCGACACCCCCGGCGGATGACGGCTTCGCCTCATCCGCCCTACAAAACCCCCGTAGGGCCGAAGAGCGCAGCGTCATCGGCCGCCAAACCAGCCAAGTGGACACCCCCGGCAATCACGCATAAGGCACCACCAGCTTCACACCCAAGACCCGGCTAGCCCAAAGGGCATAGCCCAACCCCCCCTTTCGAGGCCGAGACGATGGGCAATGGCATCCAGCAGCCCCCCTAAGACCATTTGGCCATATAAAGTACATGGTTATTAGGTATCATCCGGCTTCCGCCATAAATCCGACAGGCAGGTGAATATGCCGACATAGGGCTATTGATAATGACGAACGGTAGATTTCGTATGCCAAACGGTACAAAAATAAACTGGATTTCTTTCTAATCATTTGCAGGCAAATCTTCTAGAATCGTCCCAAGAGTTGATTGACAAGGGCTTGGAGCCCGGCAGTTCCCACCCGTACCCGCGAACAACCCCAAAGGGACGACATGACACAAACGGCAGGATCATCCCCCCCGCAGGCCGGAAGGCGCAGTCTCCGCCTCAGGCAACCATCACCCCAGCGGGGCGTCACCCTGGTCGAAATGATGATCGTGGTGATCATCATCGGCATCATCGCCGCCGTTGCGGTGCCGTCCTTCGACAACTACTTCGAGCGCCAGCGGGTCAAACGTGCCGCCGAGGACATCTACGGCCTCATCCTCCAGGCCAAGTCGGAGGGGCCAATCAGGGACATCGGCATGTCCGTTAGCGTCGATACCGATACCTGGTGCGTGGGCTTCTCCGATACAGCCAACTGCGACTGTGCGGCCAACGCCTGCACTATTGACGTGGCAGGAACCGATGTGGTCCAGGTGGTCAGTGGTACCGATCATTCGGATGTCACTATCACCAGCACCATTGCTGGTACCACCTTCGCTTATCCTCGGGGGACGCAGACGGCTGGCAACATCACCGTGTCCTCTGGCGGATACTCCCTCGAAGTGCAGGTCAGCCCGGAAGGGCGGGTGAGGCTGTGCAATCCCAATGGCGCGGGCGCGGGGTACGAGGAATGCTGATGGCAAACGGACTATACAAGTCGCAACGGGGCATCAACCTTGTCGAACTGATGGTGGGTATCGCCATCAGCTTGGTGCTGTTGACCGGGGTTTTGAGCGTGATGCTGCGCATCAGTGCCTCGGGGGGCGAGGTGGTTGCCTCAACCCGGCTCAACCAGCAAATGCGCGGCGCCTTGGACTTGATGACCAAGGAGTTACAGCGCTCGGGCTATGTGAACTGGTTCCAGGCCTGGGATGTTTGCGATGATGACCCGGAGGATGGCAACTTCGCTGACAAGCACGACGATGGTCGAGTGGACATTCTGGATTATTACGAATGTGTCAGCCCTGTCATTAACGAGATGGGTCGCGTCGAAGTCAACGGCAGCTGTATCCTCTACAGCTACGACATCGACGAGAATGGCGGCAAGGGCACCGGAGACTTCGAATCCTTTGGTTTTCGCCTCAACGACGGCGCCATCGAGATGCGCACCGCCGGTGACGGGCACGCCTGCGATACCGGTACCTGGCAGGATGTCACCGATTCATCCGTGACCATTACCGATCTCACCTTCACCTTGACCTATGTTGATGAGTCCGACTTGGTTGACGCAGATTCCACCATGTATCCCTACGATGTCGCGAGTATGTCGTTCGGTGATCCCGCCACAGCCTGCACCCCGGCAGTGGCTGGCACCTTGCCTGAGGATGGTGACGTACTCTGCCTTGTCCGCCGTGGCGTGCAAATACATGTCGAGGGTCAGCTCACGGCGGACGCTGCCGTCACTATGGAACTCGATACCAAAGTCAAGCTGAAGAATGACCATTTCAACACCGCAAACCCGGCGCCTTGAGCGCCATGGGCAGTGAATCAGGAGGTTCCGGCATGAACCGGCACAAGTTCAGGGTTCGTCACCAGGCGCGCGAAACCGGCGTGGCCATTCTCGCCATCACCATCATCCTGCTGCTGGTGGCCACCATCGGCACCATGATGGTGGGGCGCGTTGGTTTGTTCGAACAGAAACTCACCGGCACGGATGTGCGCAGCAAGGAGGTTTACGCGGCGGCCACCAAGGGTTTGGAGCGTGGCGTCATGTGGGTCAGGAAACATAAAGATGAATCGCCAGCTGGCTTGGCAGATGCCTTGGCGAACCCGCCACAGCTGGATCCCACAAAGATGGTTGCTGATTTCTACACGCATGAAATTACCTATAACCTAAAAATCGAGGGGGATGGGAAGTTGGGCAAACCTGTGGTAATCGAAGTGGTATCCAAGGCCACAGCCCAGCAGGATTCCCATGTCTCAAAGACCGTACGTATGGATGTCATGCTGGGCTCGCAACCATTTTTCCGGACGGGTGGTCCGGACAACGCGAATATCCTTGATGGCCCGCCCATTATGATCGAAGGTTGTACCACGCCTGGCGCTGTCACGGGTTCACCCAATGTGGTTTACAACTATGGAGAGGGCGTTGCCATCGGCACTACTGCAGGTACGGCGGGCGGCGTGGCCATGGAAGAATGTATCGATGCGGCTGATATCGATGTTCACCTGGACCTTTGCGATATCAATAACGATCCGGATTCCTGCAGCAACTCGGATGCCATAAGCGCGGGCGAGGCGCTGGCCGCGGGTGTTGAATTCCGTGATGCGTTGGACCAGCCACAAAGTCTGTGGGCAACCGTGTTTGGTTCAAGCACCACGTTTGCTGATCTCAAGGCGATGGAGAAAATGTATCCAGAAAATGTTTTGATCGTCGATACCTCGTATCCCCACTACGACGGTCAGCCTAGCTGGAATGGCAATACTTGGCATGACAACACAGGCACGGCGGCTGAACCGGTCATTCTCTACTTCGACGCATCCGTTGGCTGCCCCCCCATCAATGGCAACACAACGGTTCACGGTTTGGTTTATTACGCCAAAACGGACTGCGGCAACCAGGGTTGGGGTGGTGGCACGGTGTTTGGCACCGTAGCCAAGAGTGGTGATCTACAGAAGTTCAATGCCAATGCCACCATTGTCAGTACCTCGTTGGATTTCAACTACCTGGGTGAGGACGGCGATGGGGGCGAAGGTGAGGATGTTATTTATAACCCTGGTCTTGGCCATAAGAGATTTTCGGAAATACCGGGTTCATGGCGAGATTTTTGCGTTGAAGGTGTCGATTTCGATTGTGAAGATTAACGGATGGAACAGCTACAGAAAACACAGGTGGCTCCAATGAACAGGTTGCATAGTGGTACAAGCTTTCTCCGCCGTCAGCGGGGTTTCACCATGGTGGAAGCGCTGATTGCCTTCGTGGTCCTGGCGGCGGGATTGTTGGCGTTGCTGAGTTTTCACAGTGCGACCCAGAAAACCAATTCCGACGCCAAGATGCAGGCCGAGGCTGTTGCCCTGGCGGAATCCAAACTGCAAGAGCTGGAAAGCTATCTTACTGATGGTGATGGCAGGCTCGATGAGGGGGTGACCACCGACACGTTTGAAGGACTGCTGGCGACCTATACTTGGACTTCCACTGTGGAAGATATCGACGATGATGGTGCCGGTGGTACACAAAAAAAAGTGACA
>Ga0265293_10002628_pt1 | contig 35380 bp, 30 predicted proteins | sample Munlanlewell138R_FD_192505 | JGI IMG/M metagenome (GOLD analysis project Ga0265293, IMG submission 192505) | Leachate microbial communities from a municipal landfill in Southern Ontario, Canada - Leachate well 138R | ecosystem: Engineered > Solid waste > Landfill > Unclassified | place: Canada... | reverse complement strand
GGGTGCCCGGACACAGGATGAATTATCCGCCGCAATCAGCCGGGCATTCGCACAGGTCACACCGCAGGATGCTGCCGGATGGTTTTCATCGTGTCATATTACGGCTTCTCAATCGTGATATGCTCTAACCTCGCACAGATGTGCTACCGAGGGGTCATATCGTCGGCTTTTTTGCAAGGTATAACAGGAGAATATTACCTATTCAGTGTTAAACATAGTCCACGAATCAGTATTTCCTTTGGAAATATTGTATGTTTTCACGCATCTACCATGTCTTAACGCAGAGAGTACGGGATCATGTGGGTGACCATAACGATTCCGGTATCCACATGATATAACAGAGTAACACGGATACAAAGAACTTGGAAATTTGTCATCACATGCCGTTCTACTCCCGTGGTGACTTACTTTGTAATAATAGCAAACCGCTGTATCTGATTTGAATTCGCTACAAATCTTTACGCATTGTTCAAGCGGCATATCTCCACCAAGAAAAGCAAAACTAGAGAATGTTTCTACAAGAATTCCAACTCCATGATAGTTTGGATCTAAAGGTAAAGAAACATTCTTGTCGTATAAAGCTAGGGATGGAATCAATCGCATTTTAAGATTACCGAAATAGTATACTGCAGTTTTTCTCCCGAGTTTTTTTAATCGTCCTCCACTGCTATCCAGCACCCTCTGAACAGCTCCCGTTGGATGGTTTAAAGCTTCCGAAATAATCACTTCTTGCGGATTATATGTCTCTATGACATAGGGGATACTGTGAATGTGATCATAATGAAAATGGGAGATCACAACCTTTTTGACCTTATCATGAAACCCTTTTTTTGTCATCCATGCATTAAACTCATCCCGGCGAGGTTTACTCCATAGCATCGCATCAATAATCCATACCTGGCCTCCTGGAAGCTCTAATACAATCGTATCTCCTTGTCCTACGTTATGAACATGAATACGTGCCCAGGCGGGCATGTCTTCACTAATACCGTTGCAATTCGAGCATCGTTCTCGATTGCATAAATCCGACTCAGAAGAACCCAATGGCAAATAACTTTCATGTGCCCCATTCTCCTCTGGCAACGGATTTGTTTCATTCAATGTCGCACTGATTGCCTTACGAAGCCCGAATTCTAGTTTTTCATCTCGTTTGACGTGTTCGGTAGTTAAAACAGGAAATCCGTTTCGCTTATCAAGCCGGCTCCACTTTAAAGAAAGGCAGCTTCCGTGACGGAACTGTTCCTGCAGTTCAGAATCCATAGTAACATAACGAAGTCCTGGACTTCTGGTTGCAATAGGGTTGAGATGAACCAACCGTACGATACTCAAATCTTCATCAGTTTTTTGAATACCATCCACGCACCAAAAGCTAACACCACCCTCAGTGTTATCTTTTAATAAATCCCAAAATGATGTGTTCATTCCATTATCTTAGTTACAAATACATCATTATGCCATATCGTTTTTCCATGAAAGCAGTAATCACCTTGTTCTCCCTGCTGACATTCTCCGCCTTCGGCTACCCCGCCAAGGTCGTGGCCATTGCGGACGGAGACACTGTGACCGTACTCACCGCTGAAAACCAGCAGGTCAAAATCCGGCTGGCAGGCGCATCGATGGAGTCTACTCAGGGTTTAATGCATAAATAGGTGCCGGAAACAGCAGTATTTTTTTAGATTGTGGCGGCTTAATATTACTAAAAATAAAACACCAGCACTCAAACCGTTTCAGCTTTCAACAGTTCGTACATCTGGAATCAACTGCATGAAAAAATCCTCGTTCCAGAGTTGAAGCTCACGGGGATCGCGCAGAAACGGCTGGACGTCTTCAGCAGCAGCAGCGATGTCAATGCCGTGAATACGCTCTCTAAGTAGAACCTGCACAGCGGTGATCGTGAGCCGCCCTGCTTGCTGTCCTTCACTTTGCATGACTCGAGCCTCCAGGTGAGGAAGATTCACCGGCACACGACGGCTGACGTACCAGATAAAGTCATAGAAATCCCGTCCCTTGACCCGGCTTTTCCAGTCACGAAACAACATCGCATGTAGCTTACCGGCAAAAAGGCTTGGAAGATCGTAAAGACGTACTTGGAACGGAGTTGGCAATAGATGGGTTTTTACTTCGGTCGAAGCAAGGGGCGGCGGCGTTGTATCAAGTTCCAGTCGGTCTTCAACGGCTGAACGATCTCGCGCTTCCCGATTGCGGGCTGACAATCCTTCGGAACCCTCATCCGAAAGTAGAAGACCTTTCCTCTTAAAATGACATTCTCTATCTTCATGCTGACAACCATGTTTCTGCTCCATTTGTGCAGCAAGCGCGTGTAGCAAAATGACGTATTCCTTCGAAAAATGCAACTTTTCTAAGGAATCGATGAATTGGAGCGGGTGAAGGGAATCGAACCCTCACAACCAGCTTGGAAGGCTGGGGCTCTACCATTGAGCTACACCCGCAACGAAAAGGATGCATGTTAGCTGCCGGTGAATGACAATCAAGGTTCTTTTGCTGGAAATTTTCCGGCCGGGCACATGACAAAATTTACACAACAGGCTTATTGAACGATTAACTAATTTACCGGCGTTCCAAACACAACAAGCCGGTGCGAATGCTGCTTGAATCCACGTTCTTTGCAAATACGATCAATTTCTTTGATGATCGTATCACTGACAAACTCGATGAACTCACCGGTTTCTTCGCAAATCAGATGGTGGTGCGGACCATGACCGTAAATATGTTCGTAGTGCGCATGTACGTCGCGATCGCGGATTTTCTGCACAAAGCCTGCCTCCACCATCAGGTCGAGCGTGCGGTAAACGGTACCGCGACTGACGTGATCAGGGCCTGACGCGAGTTCGGCGGCGAGATCGTCGGCACGGAAATGGTCGTGGCGTGCAAAAACACGATTGAATACAATCCGGCGCGCCTGTGTAATACGCGAACCTTTCTGTTTCAGGAATTCCACGAACAGCGGCCAGGCCTCGTTTGCGGAGTTATCTATCGAAACTGAGCGTTTGTTTTTATTCATCATGCGGATTTCGCTTGTTTATACTTAATTCAGATATAATGTATAACACACGGCGTTTTAGGAATGAAACTAAAAATGCAGATGATATATTTCTAAACTTTAAATCGTAGAGCGTTCTATTCAAACATAAGGAGGTAATCGATGGCCTATGTGATTTCAAATGACTGCACGATGTGCGGTGCCTGTGAAAGCGTCTGCCCGACGAATGCGATCAGCGCCGGTGACGGAAAATATGTAATTGATCCGGCAACCTGCATCGACTGCGGCGCGTGCGAAAGCGTCTGTCCGGTCAATGCAATCAGCGCCGGTTAAGCAAGCACATGTTTTGGAGTGCGGCGGTGCGCTTTCGCGTTACCGCCGCTTTTTTATTTTGAAAAATACGCAAGCAAGCCGGTGTTTTACGCGGATAGACTACGCGCTGCCGCCGTCCGCCGCGGCTAAAGCGGCGGTAAGTCGCCGCTGGTCTAAAGAAAACAGGTTTTGATTTTTGACAAACCAGCCGCATTTGCGTTAAGCATGGGCATTATGAAACGCAATTTTTTTTTCCTGCTGCTTGTCCTTTTTACCGCCGGAATTACCGGAGCTCAGGTCAATGTGATTAAACCTGTGAGCCGCAAAACCGGCATTGATTTTTCCGGTATGCGCGCAGCGCCGGACGGTGTTTCACAACAGTTTTACCAGACGCTTGAACAGGATTTAAAACGGTCGGGCTGGTTTGACATCGCCCGCGGCGGCAGCACGGATTTTCGTTTGATCGGCACGGTCAATCAGGATGCCGGCAATGTAAAAGCGGTCTGTCAGGTTTACCGGCGCGCGGATAACCAGCGCATATTTGCTAAAAGCTATAGTTCCACTCCCGCCGGCGTGCGCTCGCTGGCGCATGCCGCGGCCGATGAAATCGTGCTGGCGCTGACGGGACACAAAGGTTTTGCGGCAGCAAAAATTGTGAGCGTCGGCACGCGCTCCGGCGCAAAAGAACTTTATTTATGTGATGCCGACGGCGGCAGTCTGCAGCAGATTACGCGCGACGGGAGAATCATCGTTCGCCCGCGCTGGACGCCGGATGGCAGCAGTATCCTGTTTACTTCTTATCTGCGCGGTTTCCCTGATGTATACCGCACACATCTGCAAACCGGCCGGCGCGAACTGCTCGCCAATTATGCGGGACTGAATACCGGTGCCGCGATTGCGCCGGACGGCCGCGACCTCGCACTGATTCTCTCGAAAGACGGTAATCCGGAGCTTTATCTGAAAAATCTGCGCAGTGGAAAACTGACACGCCTGACATATACGTCGCCGGAGGTGGAGTCGAGCCCGGCATGGTCGCCGGACGGGCAGAGTCTGGTTTATGTTTCTGATCAGAGCGGCGGCCCGCAGCTTTACATTATCAGCCGTACCGGCGGGCGCCCGCGCCGGATCAGTTCGCGCGGCACGGAAAACGTTGCGCCGGAATGGGGTGCCAATGGCATGATTGTCTGCTCCAGCCGTTCCGGCGGACGCTATCATATCGCAGTGATTCATCCGGTTACCGGACAGACCACCTATCTGCCGAACGACGGCGCGGACTATGAAGATCCATCATGGATGCCGGACGGCCGGCACATTGTCTGTGCACGCACAGCGGCGCATCAATCGGCGCTCTACCTCCTTGACACGCGCGGCGATGCTCCGGTAATTTTGCTCCAAGGTGGCGGAGACTGGTATTCGCCGGCAAGTTCTCCTGCGAAGTAGAAAACAGGTTTGGAAAGAAAGGTTGCAGCAAGTATGAAGAAGAGCATTTTCTGGTTGATTGGTCTAAGTCTCGTTCTCGCCGTGTCAGCGCTGACCGGTTGCAAATCGAATAAAAACCCCGCCGGTCTGTACGGACTTGACGGCACCGGCACATTCACACAATGGGATATTGATCAGGGTAATGTGCCGCTGGGCGATGCGCACTGGACCGGCGGCAGTGAATACCGTGGACAGCTCCAGACACTTTACTTTGCCTACGACAGTTCTCAGATTTCCGCCGGCGAACGCGGCAAAGCCGAAGCCGCCGCTAACTATCTGAAACAGAACAGCTCCTACCGGCTGATTGTTGAAGGCCACTGTGATGAACGCGGCAGCCGCGAATACAACCTCGCACTCGGCGAGCGCCGCGCGCTGGCCGTACGCAACTATATTGTGAACCTCGGCATCGACGCCGGTCGCATTCAAACCAAATCGCTTGGTAAAGAACAGCCGGCCAATCCGGGACATGATGAAGCCGCGTGGTCGCAGAACCGCCGCGCTGAATTTGTTCTGTACTATTAAGCGTTTCGATGACGGTGCTGCCGTTAATTTTTGCAATGTTTGAACAGCTGCCCGCAGTTGAAGCCGGGCAGCTGTTGCTGGTTATAGCGATCGCATTTGTCATCATCACCCTTATCGCCAGCGCCTACCGTTTTCATAATCTCGTTCAGCTCGAAGAAAAAGATCTCTCCACGATTGAAGCGGTGAACGACTATTTTTTTATTCAGGTTACGCGTTATCTCAGCAAAATAAACCGTACATCCAGCGGCTTCGGTTTATACATTCTGCAGCTCTTTGCACCGGAAAAAATCACACGCGAAAAACAGGAGCAGGTTCTCAAAGCAATTCTGGAAATTCTGCGCAGTGAATCTGATAACGTCTGCCTTTATCGTGAAGACTGCATTGGAATTATTATTGATACCGAAGAAGAAAACCTGCCGGTCGCCAGTGCGCGTCTGCTGCATGATCTGCGTAATCTGATCAAACTGCAATTCCCTGAAATTGTGAATTTCCGTATCGGCGCCAGCAGCTTTCCAATGCACGGCATGAACACGCAGAAAATTATTGATATTGCTGCTGAAGCACTTGAACAGGCCGACACTGGAAACCCGGAGCCGTTTCTTATGGCGCCGCCGCCGGTGAAAGAAGAGGATGCAGAGGATGCCGAAGGCAGCGAAAAACCGGCAAAAGATGAAATTGATGAGGACGAAAATCTTATCGTCGGCGAACTCAGCAAAGAAGATAAAAACGCTTCGCTCGATCCGCTTACCGGCGTTTTAAAACCGGCGGTCATCGGCTCCTACATGCGGAAATATCTGTCCGAAATCCGGCAGAAACGCAAACCGGCTGCGGTCATTTGCATCGGTGTCAACCGGCTCGAGCTGATCACTAAACTCTACAGTGAAATCGCGACAGAAGACGTTATCGCCGGTGTCAGCAAAATTATTCAGCAACTCACGCGCGATACCGATCTCATCGGCCGGTATCATTTTGGAGACTTCCTCATTCTTGCACCCTGCACACCTGAACAAGGCGAGCTCATCGCCACGCGCATCCGTAATGCTGTCAACAAAGAAACCTTTGAAACTCAGGGGCGGAAAATAAAAACATCCGTCAGCGCCGGAATTTCCGGCTATCCGAATCACGGCCGGCTTTTGCGCGACCTTTTCCGCGGCGCCCACACCGCGCTCGAAGTTGTGCGCAGCTGGGATACTTCCGCCTGCCTGATGTATGACCGCTCACTGGACGGTAAAGCGAAAGATAAAAAGAGATAATGATTCGTCAAAAGTCTGAAGATCAAAAGTCAAAGACATGAACCGCCGAAATCATTCCCGGCCTTTGACTTTAAGACCTTTGACGTTCGACAAACAGAATTGGAAATGCTTATGAAACTTGGTGTTAATATCGATCATGTTGCAACGCTCCGGCAGGCGCGCCGCGCAACCTATCCGGACACACTTGAAGCGGCAGAAGCCTGCGCCCGCGCCGGTGCAATCAGTATCACGATTCATCTGCGCGAAGACCGGCGGCATATTCAGGATCACGACCTGTACCGGCTCAGTGAACAATGTCCGCTGCCGATCAATCTCGAAATGGCAAACTCGGAAGAGATCATTCAGATTGCGCTGAAAGTGAAACCGGAGGAAATCTGCCTTGTGCCGGAAAAGCGGCAGGAAATAACCACTGAAGGCGGACTTAATGTTATCGCACATTTCGATTCCCTCCAAGAAACTATCCAGCGGCTGCAGGACAATGGCTCAGAAGTCAGTCTGTTTGTTGAGCCGGACGAAAAAATTCTCGATGCCTGTGCCGGACTCGGTGCGCGTGTGGTTGAACTGCACACCGGCTCCTATTGCGAGGCAGCGGATGAATCCACTGCCGGAACTCTGCTCGACAAATTAATCTCCGGCGCCGAACACGCGCACAACCTCGGACTGCAGGTGAATGCCGGACACGGAATCAATCTTGTGACCATCGCCGGCATAAAAAAAATTCCGCATCTCGATACACTCAATATCGGACACAGCATTGTCGCGCGCGCTGTATTCACCGGACTTGAAAATGCTGTGCAGGAAATGATTGATGCGATGAAATGAGCTTGCACGAATTTAATTAAAATCAACAGGCTTTTTGATTCCTCTTCGACTTTCGACTTTAAGGCCTTTGACTTTTTCTCTAGATTCCGGCGCTTTAACCCTGATGACCTTTAACTGACAACTGAATTATGAACTCAAAAGAAATTCGCCAATCGTTCCTCGATTTTTTTAGAACGAAACAGCATACCATTGTTCCTTCGAGCAGTCTGCTGCCGGACGCGCCGAATCTGCTTTTCACGAACGCCGGCATGAATCAGTTTGTACCGGTTTTCCTCGGACAGGCCAACTGCCCTTATGTGCCGGGACGCGCTGCTGACACACAAAAATGTATTCGCGCCGGCGGAAAACATAACGATCTTGAAGACGTCGGAATGGATACCTATCACCACACTTTTTTTGAAATGCTCGGCAACTGGAGTTTCGGCGACTATTTCAAAAAAGAAGCCATCGAGTGGGCCTGGGAACTGATTGTTGATGTTTGGAAATTTCCGCCGGAACGGCTTTATGCGACCTATTTCGGCGGCGACGAAAAAACGCCGGCGGATCTTGAAGCCAAAGAAATCTGGCTGCGTTTTCTGCCGGAAGATCATGTGGTGCCCGGCAGCCGGCAGGATAATTTCTGGATGATGGGCGACACCGGCCCATGCGGTCCGTGCTCTGAACTGCACGTTGATTTAACACCGGACGCCACCGGCGGCGCTAAACTGGTGAACGCCGGCGTACCGGAATGTATAGAAATCTGGAATCTGGTGTTCATTCAGTTTAACGCCAATCCGGACGGTACGCTCACGCCGCTGCCGGCAAAACATGTCGATACCGGCATGGGCTTTGAGCGCGCCTGTTCCATCATTCAGTGCACCAAAAATTTTACCGATTTTTCCGGTGTGATTTCTAATTATGATACCGATGTGTTCTCGCCGGTTTTCCGGCAGCTCGAACAAATGAGCGGAAAAAAATATACTTCGTCTATGACTGATCCGGCGGACATTGCATTCCGCGTGATTGCTGACCATATCCGCTGTCTAACATTCGCCGTCGCCGACGGAATCACACCGTCGAACGAAGGCCGCGGCTACGTGCTCCGCCGGATTTTGCGCCGCGCCGTGCGATACGGCCGCAGTCTCGGTTTCACAGAGCCATTCTTCTATAAACTCGCCGGTACCGTTGTTGAAAATTTCGGCGATGCATTTCCGGAGCTGCAAAAAAATCAGGCGCGGATTGTGCGTACGCTCCGTGCCGAGGAAGAGAGTTTTAACCGCACGCTTGACCGCGGCATTGAACTGTTTGAACGGGTTGCCGGAAATCTGCCGGATAAAACTTTCCCGGCAGACGAGGCATTTAGACTGTACGACACCTACGGCTTTCCGCTCGATCTCACCGAACTGATGGCGCGCGAGCGCGGACTCAGCGTTGACACCGCCGGCTTCGAAAAACTGATGAACGAACAGCGGATGCGCGCACGCGAAGACCATGCCAAAAAGAAATCCGTGGTGCTCGTTGAAAGCGGGGGAGTGGATGTGACGCCGACCAAATTTATCGGCTTCGAGAGTTTTGCTGCCGAAGCTGTTGTGGAAGCTGTTGGTAGCGCAGACATTCCTGTCTGCGAAACATCAGAAAAGGCAGACAGGAATGTCTGCCCCACATTCAATATCGTCGTCAATCAAACACCCTTCTATGCCGAAATGGGCGGGCAGGTCGGCGATACCGGAACCATTCGCGTAATTTTAGAAGAGCAGACTGTCGGCAAGTTAAATGTGATTGATACACAGAAGATCGAGGAGCTGTTTGTGCACCGTGCTGAACTCGTCGAAGGCCGGGCGCCGGATGCCGGCGAAGGCGTGCTGCTTGAAATTGATTCCGCGCGTCGCGCCAACATCCAGCGCCACCACACTGCAACGCATCTACTGCACTGGGCGCTGCATAAAGCTGTCAGCGAAGATGCGCGCCAGCGCGGATCGTTTGTTTCGGAAGACCGTTTGCGTTTTGATTTCAACTCGCCGGAAAAACTTTCTGATGAACAGGTTGCTGCGATTGAAAAACTGGTAAATGAAAAAATCGCCGCCGCCGAGCCGGTATACGTACTTGAAATTCCGTTTACCGATGTGCAGCGCAATCCGTGTATTCAACAGTTCTTCGGTGAAAAATACGACGATACCGTGCGCGTGCTGCAGCTCGGCGGACACAAGGGAAAGCTCGACGGTTTTTCAATGGAGCTGTGCGGCGGTACACATGTCAAAAACACGGCTGATATTGCGCTGTTTAAAATCACCAAAGAATCAGCCATTGCCGCCGGAATCCGGCGCATTGAAGCCGTTTGCGGTAAATACGCCGAGGCGTTCATTGCTCAGCAGAAAACCGCGAAAGCCGCCGAAGCTGAACGCGCCGCTGAAGCGGAGCGCCAGAAGCAGCTCGCTAAACAGCGGCAGGCGGAACTGCAGGCCAAAGCACCGGCGGTTGCCGACGGACTGCTCAGCGAAATTCGAGACGGACTGCTCATTAAAAATATCGGGACAACTGACGCTGCATTCCTCAGCGCAATCATGGATGCACTGCAGCCCAAACTGCACAGCGCCGTCGTAGTGCTTGCCGGAGCTGCCGATGATAAGGTTGCGCTCATCTGCGCCGTTACGCCTGACCTTGTTCAAGAGGGCAGGAACGCCGGAAAAATTGTCGGGGCCATTGCCAAACAGCTTGGCGGCGGCGGCGGCGGAAAGCCTGATCGCGCCCAGGCCGGCGGCAAACAGCCGGAAAAGCTGGATGAAGTATTAACTGCAGCAAAAAAGCTGATCATAACGAATACAAATTAAACCGCAGAGACAGTATAAATATCTCTGAGGCTTATTTATTTTTCCGGAAATATTCGATCAACCGGTTGGTAGAGCCGTCGTGTTTAAGTTCAGTATCGCTTTCCAGTTCCGGCAGAATAGCGGATGCGAGGATTTTCCCGAGCTGTACGCCCCACTGATCGAACGAGAAAATATCCCAGATCATGCCCTGTGTGAAAATTTTGTGTTCATAGAGGGCGATGAGCTGTCCGAGAGTTTCCGGTGTGAGCTTTTCCGCCATGATGGTGTTGGTCGGGCGGTTGCCGGCGAACGTTTTGTGCGGGATGAGCTCCGGCGGCGTATGTTCTGTTTTCAGCTCTTCGGCGGTTTTGCCAAACGCCAGCGCTTCAGTCTGCGCAAAAAAGTTGGCCATGAGTTTAACGTGGTGATCGCCGACGGGGTTCTGTGATTTGGCAAAACCGATGAAGTCGCAGGGAATGAGTTGGGTACCCTGATGAATCAGCTGATAAAACGCGTGCTGCCCGTTGGTGCCCGGCTCGCCCCAGATGACCGGTCCGGTCTGCCACTCAACGCGGCTGCCGGCCTGTGTAATATATTTGCCGTTCGACTCCATATCGCCCTGCTGAAAATATGCAGCGAAACGGCTCATATATTGATCGTACGGTAAAATCGCCTGTGTGGCGGCACCGAAAAAATTATTATACCAAATACCGAGCAGCGCCAGAATCACCGGCGCATTCCGGTCAAACGGCGCAGTGCGAAAATGCACATCCATTGCATGAAATCCGGTGAGCATGCGCTGGAAATTGTCGGCGCCGATGGCGATCATGACCGGCAGACCGATGGCGGAGCAGAGCGAATACCGTCCGCCGACCCAGTTCCAGAATCCGAACATATTGGCCGTGTCGATACCGAATTTAGAAACCTCACCGGCGTTCGTTGAAACGGCGACAAAGTGTCTGGCTACCGCCGCTTCATCGTGCAGCTGTTTCAGCAGCCAGTCGCGCGCCGTTCCGGCGTTCGTCATTGTTTCCTGCGTTGTGAATGTTTTGGAGGCGATGATGAACAGTGTTTGATCAGCCTCAAGGTCACGCAGTGTTTCAACAATATGAGTGCCGTCAATATTTGAAATGAACCGCACGGTGAGATCACGCTGCGAATACGGCTTGAGTGCTTCATAGGCCATCACCGGACCGAGATCTGAACCGCCGATGCCGATGTTTACAATATTTTTAATGCGTTTTCCACTAAATCCCTTCCATTCGCCGGTACGTACGCGGTTAGAAAAATCTGCCATGCGGTCGAGTACCGTATGTACCGCCGGAATTACATTTTCTCCGTCAACAAATACTTCGGCGTCGCGCGGTGTACGCAGCGCGGTATGCAGTACTGCGCGGTTTTCGGTTTTATTTATTTTTTTGCCGGTGAACATCGCTTCAATTTTTTCGCGCAGCCCGGTGGCTTCTGCCAGCGAAAACAGTTTTTGCATTGTTTCAGCGGTGATGCGGTTTTTAGAATAATCGATCAGCAGATCACATGCCGGCAGTGAAAATTTTTCCGCGCGGCCGGCATCGTCTGCAAATAGCTGCCGCAGATGCAGTTTTTCAATGAAATTAAAATGTTTTTCAATGGCCGTCCATTCGGCACGCTGATTCAAAGCAGTCATCGGTTCTCCTATCGATTAAAAACGGGCAGCAAGATTAGCGATTGATACGGCGGAATAAAATCAAAAATACAACGAACAGATTATCAAGGAATTCAGCGCCGGGGGCATCAGAGTGCATAGGGTGGAAAAATAGTTTTCGAATCTTCAGAGTAAAAAAACGCCGGTAAATTTATCGTCTGTTTAATTTTTTGCTTCAAGACAACGTCTTAAAGGCTATGTCGGCAGCATCAATTTAAATATATGACTTCCATTTCATACTCTGTCTGGAAGATTTCAATCCAGGCCGGCAAAAAAATTATCAGCCCGGCAGCGCAAGCCAAAATGACTCATCTTGTCACATACACGAATGTTTTGACTCACCCTGGACGCCCATTCGTAATTATTTAGCAGACAATTCCCTGTTTTATTTTTGGCATAATAACTGCTTTATAAATATGTGAAACAGAAAGGAGGCACATACAATGCTATGGCCAATACAAAGAAGCTGTTATCCGGCAGGATTACGCTACAAAACGATTGACGATCTCTTCGGCGGTTTGCTGAAAGATTCCGAACGGCTCGTTCCGCGGTTTGATATTTCTGAAACCGCTGAAGCCGTTACGATCGATATGGAACTGCCCGGCATCGAGCAGAAAGATATCGAGCTCACTGTAAAAAACAGCATTCTCACCATTAAAGGTGAAAAGAAGCAGGAGGAAAAGAAAGAGGATAAAAATGTCCTCGTGTCCGAACGCAGCTACGGGTGCTTCGAACGCTCGCTTAAACTCGGAACAGAAATTGATACAGAAAAAATTGAGGCGTCCTTCAAAAACGGCGTTCTTACAGTCACTGTATTAAAAAACGAACCCGAAAAACGCAAAGCGCGTTCGATTGAAATAAAAAGTGCTTAAATCGTAAAACTCATCAGCCCGGAACGGTTTATACCGCTCCGGGCTGTTTTTTTGTTTGATTTTGCGCCCTGCAGGATTGCGCCGGACGCTGCCGGCGTGGTATCAAAGCCGGATGTATCTAAAATCTGTAGATATTATCGGCTTCAAAAGTTTTGCGGAAAAAACGCATCTTGAATTTGAGCCGGGTATGACGGCGATTGTCGGGCCGAACGGTTGCGGGAAAAGCAACGTTTCCGATGCCATCCGCTGGGTGCTCGGCGAATCCCGCCCGTCTGCCATTCGCGGATCGTCTATGGAAGACTGCATTTTTAACGGTACCGATTCCCATAAACCGCTCGGCATGGCGGAAGTTTCGCTTACACTCGCCGACTGTTCCAAAGTGCTCGATCCCGGTTTTGACGAGGTCTGCATTACCCGTCGCGTTTTCCGTTCCGGTGAAAGCGATTATTTCATTAATAAGAAAGCCTGCCGCCGTAAAGATATTCAGCGTCTCTTCATGGACACCGGCGTTGGCACCGATTCCTATTCGATTCTCGAGCAGGGGAAAATCGATCAGATTCTTTCGTCACGCCCCGACGACCGCCGCGCCGTTTTTGAAGAAGCGTCCGGCATCACTAAATATAAGAGCGACAAAAAAGAAGCGCTGCGCAAACTCGAACAGACCGAAGCCAATCTGCTGCGTCTCGCTGATGTCATTCGCGAAGTAAAGCGTCAGATCATTTCACTCCAGCGCCAGGCCGGCAAGGCCCAGCGCTTCAAAGAGCTGCAAACGCAGCTCCGTTCTCTTGATATCTATGTCACGCATCAAAAGCTGAAGGGACTTGGCGAGCAGATCAATCTCGTCCGTGAACAACTCGAAACATTCCGTATTAAAATTGACGAAGCGCATCGTCGCATCGAAACTGCGAACAATGAAACGGACGCTCTGCGCACTGAACTGCAGGAAATTGATCATTCCATTGCCGGCGCCATGGACAGTTCGATGCGTATTCGCACCGAACTGGAACGTGCACAGCAAACCGTAAAAACGAATTCCGAGCGCATCGCCGAACTGGAATCACTTGCACAGCAGAACACCAAAGAATCAGAAGAAGCCCAAAACCGGCTCGAACAGCACCGGTTGTCGCTCGCAGAAGTTGTTCAGCTGATCGAAGCCGCTAAGCAGGAGCTTGAAACCGCACGTGCAGAACTTCAAACGGCAACGGCGCGTCAGCGTGAAACCGAAGCGCAGGTGCAAACCGGCCGCGAAACACTTAACCGCCTGCGCGGCGAAAGCATGGAGCTCGATGCGCGCATCGGCCGTTTGCAAAACGAATATTCAGACCTCGAAGCCAAAGAACGCGCCGGCATGATTCGTAAAGAACAGCTCGCCGCCGAAAAAAGCGGACTCGAACGCGCCCTCGCTTCCTACGAAGACCGCAGCGCCCGAATGGCCGAAAAAGAAACCATGCATCGCGCTGCCGTGGCAAGCCGGCAGGCAGTTCTCGCCGAACTGTGCGACCGCCGCGCCACCGTCGCCGAAAAAATGCAGGCCGGCGAAAAAGAAATTTCTGAACTCCAGCGTCAGCTGGCCGATAAAAATGCGCGGCTCGAAATGGTATTCGAAGCGCGTGAAGAAGGTTTTCCTCCGGGTGCAAAAGTTTTAATTGAGCGCGATGATGAAAACGTTGCCGGTCCGCTTGCCGAACAGCTTACCGCTGTGCCGGAATATGCAACGGCGCTCGAAACTGTTTTGCGTCCGTGGATGGATGCACTGGTGGTGAAGAGCCGCGCCGGCGCGCGTACTATTTTAACAGTGCTCGCTGAAAATGACGCCGGTGCAGTGCGTCTGCTTGCAGCCGACGGCGGCGCGCCGGAGCCCGCTGCCGGTTCACTTTTTAATTTTGTTTCGTGCGCCGCCGGAATCCGCCCGCTTGCGGCGCGCCTGCTCGCCAATGTTTTTGTCGTCGAAAATTTGAATGCGGTTCCGCTGACAATTCCGGCGGGGGCAACATTCGTTACAAAACACGGTGAATTGCTGTCTGCCGACGGCACTGCCGAACTGTGGAAGCCGGAAGACGGTGAAGCCAATCCGCTCGGCCGGCATCATCTGCGGGAACAGCTGACCGGCGAAATACTGGAACTTGAAAAAGCGCTGGATGAAAAACACGAACTGCTTGAAGCCTTGCGCGCCGAACAGGCCGGTACCGGCGAAGTGCTCGAAAATGCACAGCGCGAACTTGATGAATGCCGGCGTACGCTTGCCGTGCAGGAAGGCGAAAGCCGGGTTATCGCACGTGAACTGCAGCAGGCGCGCGACCGTGTAGAAACCGTCACCTATGAATTTAGCGCGCTGATGGAAACCAAAAGTTCCGGTGAAGACCGGCGGAATTCCGTTGTTAAAGAAATTGCTGAAGCGCGCGAAAAGCTTGTGCAGGTCAGGCAGCAGAGCGCAACGCAAACCGAGGCGCTGAACGCGCTTGAAGAACACCGCGCGACGGTGCTGACCGAGACATCTGAATGCCGTGTACAGTATTCACAGCGCGAGCAGCGGTTAGACCTGTTACAGCACCGCCGGCAGCCGCTTGAAGCGCGCTTGACCGAATTGCAGGAAACCATCGACGAACGCATACGCGGTGTCAGCTCCTATCAGCAGCGCGTTGCGCAGCTTCAGGCCGACAGCGCCGAAGCTGCTGCAAAACTTGATCCGCTCGCGGCGGCCGCTGCGGAAGCCGACCGGAAACTTGCCGCTGCGCGGCACAAGCGCGAAGAAAAAACCGCCGCGCTGTCAGAGTGTGAACGCAGTCTGCGACTTTTGCAAAACGAACTCGACGAACTGCAGTCTGGTAAAAATAAATTTGAAGTTGAACTCGCCGAACACCGGATGCGACATCAAAACTCACTCGACCGCATTACCGGCACGTGGCACATCATGCCGGAAGAAATCGCGCGTGAACCGGCGCCGAAATGGGAAGAGGATGAAGTCCCGGCGATGGACGACCTTGAAACGCGAGTTGCCGAACTGCGTGCCAAACTTGATTCCATGGGGCCGGTGAATCTGGTTGCAATTGAAGAACATGCTGAGCTTGAAGAGCGCTTCGCTTTCCTCAGTCAGCAGGAAAGCGATCTGATTTCGGCGAAAGAGCAGCTGCTCGATATGATCAAAAAGATCAATGCCACCACAACGGAACTTTTTTCCGCAACATTCCATAAAGTGAATGATGAATTCGGCATTATTTTCGAGCAGCTCTTCGGCGGCGGTTCTGCTAAACTCGTGCTCGTCGACGAAACCGATGTGCTTGAATCCGGCATCGAAATCATTGCGCGCCCGCCCGGAAAAAAATTACAGACCATTTCACTGCTCTCCGGCGGTGAACGCACCATGACTGCAGTCGCCCTGCTGTTTGCGCTCTTTAAAGTCAAACCAAGCCCGTTCTGCGTACTCGACGAAATGGATGCCGCACTCGACGAAGCCAACATTAACCGCTTCATCAACATGCTCAAAGGCTTTCTTTCGCAGTCGCAATTCATTCTCATCACGCACAGCCGGCAGACCATCGCCGCCGCCGACGTTATTTACGGCGTTACCATGCCCAATCGCGGTATCTCGCGCGTTATGTCCATGAAGTTTTCTGATTATCAGGATTCTGATGCCGCAAAGGAATAGGCTGCGCACAAAGTGCTGAAAAACAGCTTCAGAATTTTTGCCGGCAGTTCTGAACAGGCCAAAGCGGTATTCCGTGATGCCATCGAAAAAGTGGTCATCCTCATTTCACCGTTTGCACCGCACATCGCCGAAGAACTGTGGAAAGAACTCGGCTATACCGGCGGCGTTCTCAGCGCCGAATGGCCGGAATTCATAGAAGCCGCGCTGCACCGCGACACCATACAAATGGCACTGCAGGTCAACGGCAAAGTCCGTGGACAGCTCACCGTCCCGTCCGCCGCCACCAAAGAAGAGATCGAACAGCTCGCTATTGCCGATCCCGTCGTCCTCAAATGGACCGAAGGCAAAACCATCCGCAAAGTCATCGTCGTTCCCGGACGACTGGTGAATGTTGCGGTGAGCTAATCAATATTTGAAAGTCATATTACCACCATGGCACAGGTGCTTTTTGTGAATTTATATCCCTAACAGGCCATATATAATGCATGCTTAATAATGTATCGCAACGCGAAGAACCATTGCTCATATCAACACACCATGCGCCATCATCTTTAGATCTGCTTATCGGGTAATAATAGATGCCTGTTGTTTTAGACCAATACAAATAACCACTCTTCACACCAACAAACAATCGTTTTTGACTAACTTGATTCACCAATTCATCTCTATTCGGCAAACGCCAATTAGTATATCCGGCGTACGAGAAATTTTCACAATCCGTAACGGCATCGCGCCAAAATCCCCAATGCATACGATTCAAATCATACAGCCACATTTTTTCTGTAACCGTGTCGCTCATTGTAATTTCCCTGTTAGAATAAATATTTTTTATCCAACGAGAATCAATAACTTCCCAGTCAATCGCGCTTGGATCACCACCGACGGGTATTATTTTTTTTAATTCTACCTTTAGAAACGATTGATATCCAGGATCTTTGCCATCAATGGTTATCGTTGTACTTGTATATCCTGTCGCTTGAAATGTTAAAACATGTTCAGTAAATGGAGCCAAAGATATTTTACCAGCATCAACACTTTAGTTTTTTGCCATTTTCAAAAACCGCGAAATCTTGTGCATTACAAGTAAGTACAACAACAACTGGAGTCTGTTTTGTTTTGTTAATAGCGGAACGAAGCAGTTGTTCTGCAGAATTGTAGTTTTCAATCATAGCTTGAGGCTTTATATTTTTCTTGGCTGTTGCTAATAAGGATTGAGCGTCCGCCCATTCCTTCGGAGCATATTTTCGCACGAGATTTTGATTAATAGCTGTATTTTCAAATATTTTCTCACACCGTTCTTTAGCTACAAGCATTTCATTAACTTGCTCTATAGCATTCGCTATTCGAACCGATATTTGTTCATATAAAATTATCCCTTTTTGCGGATCATCAAATGCTTCTGCTTCCTCTGTTAATTCCTGAATAACACGCCATTCAGACCCATAGAATACCTTAATTAAATCTATACCGTTGATTTGTTCACATCGTTCTTTCGCCCCAAACATTTCGTTGATTTGTTCTACTGCATTCAATATTCGGGCAGAAGCCTGTTCATATAAAACTGCGCTTTTTTGCAGGTCGCCGAGGCGTTCTGCTTCTGTTATTAATCCCCGAACAATATTCCATTCGGACACGTAAAATTTTTTAACCTGTTCGACATCATTACTGATGCTGGTATATTGTGTTTTTGCACTAATGAAATTTTTTAATGAGTTGAGTTCCCCTGAAGTATCATATCGGTCACCCACTTTTGCAGCCAAAGTCTGCGCTCGCTCGATCTGTCGACGCGCAATTGCATTGCGAAATTCGCCTATATAAAAAAAAGGCAATGAAAAATAATAAATGCCCAGCACAAGCAATCCCACAATCGCAATGAGGATTCCCATCGTTTTGATTTCTTTTTTCCGTTTGATTGCACAGCGAGACAAAACATCCGTTTTTAACACCTGCAACCTTTCAGGCAAAGGCATCAGATACTCATATTCGTTTAATAAATATAACAACTGATCACAATTATTTCCCGTAAGCGAAGAACAGCCTTTTTCTACTTTTATTTCCATTTCTTTACATCGCGAAAGAATCTTTTGTGCCCGTTGAGACATCTGCTCAATTCGTGCTTTTAACTTTTCCCCTTTTGGCCCTGAAAGCTGGATGCCATTTATTTTTTCACTTTCTTCAATCACTTGCTGTAAATTTTTTTGCGCTTCGGCTTTCAGCATATTTTCCAAAATTTGTTGCGCTATGAGGAAACCCTCCTTATCCGCGCCGCAAACAATACAATATTTTTGATCTGCATAGGTTTCTTCCTCACAATCCGGGCACTTTTGAAAAAACCCGGCTCCGCAAGATTCGCAAAATCGTGCGCTTGAAAAATTGCTTACACCACAAAAGGAGCAATTCTTTTTTTGTTCAGGAAAAGTCTCAACATCTTCTATGCCATCAAATGACATTGCTTCAGCATTTTCATCTCCGTTAACAGGGGCAGATCTGCTGTCATCCGGAATCTCTTTATGTTTTACGAATTTCCGCCAAACGCCGACGGTTATGGAAAAAAGTATCGCCAGACGAAACATCTGACCAAATACGGCGAATACCCCGGTAGATGTAGTGCTCTGAAAGACAACCGCCTCCAGCACCATTCATAACAATACTATTCCCCAAAGCACGGCGAAAAATTTTACGTATTTCATAATATCCTCCGTTTATATGCAGTGCCCTTGGGTATTATCTATTCATTATAAATATTATTTAAAGAAAAAATTTAATAAGAAGCCGACACCTGGCACGATAAGGATCAGACGCCGATTGACTTAGCAGGCACAATGAGCCGATCACCTTCAAATTCAGCACTGGATTGTTACCAAAACCAGTAGAATCCGGTGTGAACAGCGTACCAGCCAAGCAGTCCGTTGGTTAAGGCGTGTGCAAAAACCGCCGCCCAGATGTCGCGGGTTTTAACCATGAGCCAGGTATAAAAAATGCCGCAGAACAATCCCATCAGCCATTCATTGTGTTCGAGTGCAAATAGCACGGCAACGAGAATACACATTTTCCAGTTCATAGCGCCGATGTCTTTTTTGAAAAACGGACTGCCCTGCATCCAGCGGTAAAGGAATCCGCGAAAGGCGAATTCTTCGATCATCCCAACGATGAGCGTTGTGCCGAACATGTGAACCCAGAAGAGCGGCCAGCCGGTCTGGTGCGGATCGTAATGATAAAGTCCGTTTTCACCGAACTCGAGCGGCTCGCGCAGTTTACCGATGTGGAGCAGATCGACAAACCAGCGCTCATAAAATTCACTGACTGCCGGAAAAAGATTTTTGAACGTCGCACTTTCAAAGCCGACCCAGATCACAAAAACAAAAACGCCGACTAAAACTGCGAGCGGCAGGCTTTTAAGTTTCGGCGCCTCGTACCAGCGCCACGGCCGGAACATTAACAGCAGCACTAAAACGCCAATGGTCTGCCACGCATAGCGCCAGCCGGACGGGTCGCCGAGCAGCGACATTAACAGCAGCCAGCCCATGAACGGCACAAGATGCGCCCAGACGGCCTTTGAATTTTCTTTATCGAGCTCCGGCGTCCATTCAGGTTTCGGTTCCGTTGACATACAGAAAAACTACCTGCATTCCTTTAAAAGCTCAATAATCCAAATTAGAAATTTTCCTAAAGCACGCGAAAGAAATTTCAGCTGCGGATTAAACCGGACAATTCAAAATCATGAATTAACACGAATCATTATCGGTTTTATACGCGTCACCGGCGGTTAAAACATTCGTTCACTGGAAAAATGCTAAAAGAATCTTTATAAATTTTGCGCAACCGCAATGATGTCCGGTTACATGAACAAAGCGTCTCCAGTTGAACTGATGGCGCCGGCAGGATCGGCGGCGGCGCTGGCGGCAGCGATACGCGCCGGTGCGGATTCCGTTTATTTCGGAGTCGGCAAACTCAATATGCGCGCCCGCTCCGCAAACTTAACACCGAACGATCTGCCGAAAATTGCGCGCCGCTGCCGTGCCGCCGGGGTCCGCAGTTATCTTGCACTCAATACCATTATCTACGACGACGAACTCGATGAAATGCGTGCGCTGTGCGACGCCGCTAAACGCGCCGGAATTTCCGCCGTTATTGCCACCGATATCGCCACGATTGAATACGCGCGCTCGATCGGACTTGAAGTGCATATTTCAGTGCAGGCGAACGTCACCAATTTCCCCGCAGTTAAATTTTACGCGCGTTATGCTGACACCGTTGTCCTCGCACGTGAACTTTCACTCGCACAGATTGCGGCAATTGCACAACAGGTGAAAACACAGAATTTGCGCGGACCGTCCGGCGAACTTATTAAACTTGAAGCGTTTGCGCACGGTGCACTGTGTGTTGCCGTCAGCGGGAAATGTTATATGAGCCTCGCACAGTATAATCAGTCCGCCAATCGCGGCGCGTGTTTTCAGCCGTGCCGGCGCGCATACAAAATTATCGACGAAGAAACCGGCGCTGAACTGATGATTGATAATCAATATGTGATGTCGCCAAAAGATATTTGCACCGTGCAGCATCTCGACCAGCTCGCCGGCGCCGGGATTTCTGTTTTTAAAATTGAAGGCCGCGGACGCTCCGCCGATTATGTGGCCACCGTCACGCGCGTCTACCGCGCAGCCCTCGATGCGCTCGCTGCCGGGACATATTCGCCGGAACAGGCCGGCGCATGGCTCACTGAACTCGAAAAAGTTTTCAACCGCGGATTCTGGTCCGGCGGATATTACTGCGGCACAAAACTCAGCGAATGGTCCGGCGGCGCCGATTCACAGGCCACCGAACGGCGCGACGAAATCGGTACACTCAGCAATTTTTTCAGCAACGCACTGGTCGCTGAATTTACACTGCGCCGGCACTCCATTCAAAACGGAGATACGCTGCTGATTGAAGGCGCGACGACCGGCGCACTGCGCTTCACCGCTGAAAATCTGCATATCGCCGGAATTCCGGCGAACGAAGCGCAACCGAATGATGCAGTCACCCTTGCTCTGCCCCGCAAGGCGCGCCGGAATGATAAGGTATTTCTGATTACGCCGAGAAAGCAGGCGTGACGTCTTCGCACAGCTTTGGCGTGCATCACACGACGCGCCGCCGGGACAGCTTTAGACATGAACACACCTGCTTATTCTTAGTCAACCGGCGCGGGATCAGGAATAGAAACAGGTTTGATATTCCAGATTTTAGTGGCGTATTCGTGAATGGTGCGATCACTGGAAAACCAGCCCATACGTGCGACGTTGAGGATGGCTTTTTCAGCCCACTGTTCAGGCCGGCGGAACAGCGCACTGATTTTTTCCTGAATTTCAACGTATGGACGGAAATCAGCCATGTAGAAAAACGGATCGCCGTTGCGCATGAGATCGTTGAAAATATCGATGTATAAGTCCGGCTTCGACGGATCAAATGCGTTGATGCGAATCGCTTCGAGAACGTTACGCAGTTCCTCGTCGTTATCGTAATATGTCCATGGATTATACCCCTCCTGCGCGAGTTTTCCCAAATCATCCTCGCGGTGGCCGAAGATGAAAATATTGTCTTCGCCGACGTTCTGTGCAATTTCAATGTTAGCGCCGTCCCACGTTCCGACGGTAAGCGCACCGTTCAGTGCGAGCTTCATATTGCCGGTACCGGAGGCCTCTTTGCCGGCGGTGGAAATCTGCTCGGAGAGATCAGCCGCCGGAATAATTTTTTCGGCCAGCGATACATTGTAGTCCGGCAGGAATACACATTTCAGCCGTCCGGCGACGGCGGGGTCGTGATTGATGACCGTACCGACGGAATTAATGAGTTTGATGACGCGCTTGGCGAGATGATACGCCGGCGCCGCTTTGGCGGCGAAGATAAACGTGCGCGGCACAATATCGGTTTTCGGATCGGCTTTGATACGCTGATAAAGTGCGATGAGGTGCATGGCGCTCAGCAGCTGACGTTTATACATGTGCAGACGCTTGACCTGAACGTCGAAGAGCGATCCGGGATGGATCGGAACGTGCAGCGTGTCTTCAATATATTGAGCAAGCGCCTCCTTGTTCCGGCGCTTGATATCCATAAACGCCTGCTGAAACTTTTGATCGCCGGCCAGCGGTTCAAGTTTACTGAGCTCTGTAAGATTTTTAATCCAGCCGGCGCCGATTTTTTCAGTGATGAGCCCGGCGAGCTGCGGATTGCAGTTGAGCAGCCAGCGGCGGTGCGTGATGCCGTTGGTGATGTTGATGAATTTGTCCGGATAAATTGCATTAAATTCCGGCATGACGCGTTCGCGCAGCAATCTGGAATGCAGTCCGGCGACACCATTGACTTTATGGCTGCCGACAACGGCAAGATTGGCCATGCGCACCTGTTTTACATCGCCCTCTTCAATCAGTGAAACTTTCGGGACGATTTCGGTATCGCCGGGAAAATCCATCTCAACGCGCTGTAAAAAGCGCTGATTGATTTCAAAAATGATCTGCATATGTCGCGGCAGAACTTCATTCATCATATTCACCGGCCATTTTTCGAGCGCCTCCGGCAGCAGTGTATGGTTGGTATAGGCGCAGGCATTGGAGGTAATTTCCCACGCTTTTTCCCACGGCAGATAGTGTTCGTCGCAGAGAATCCGCATCAGTTCGGCGATGGTCAGCGCCGGATGCGTATCATTCATCTGCACCGCACTCTTTTTTGCGAAATCGTTGAAGTTATTATGATTTTTTAAGAACCGGCGGATGATGTCGCGGATAGAACAGCTCACCAGAAAGTATTCCTGAATCAGCCGCAGTTTTTTGCCGTTGTAGGTGCTGTCAGACGGATAAAGAACTTTGGTGACGGTTTCCGCCCAGTTTTTTTCTTCAACCGCTTTGACGTAATCGCCTTCATTAAACACATCGAGACGGAAACTTTCATCGGCGCGCGCACTCCACAGCCGCAGAATATTGGCGGTGTTGTTGCCAAAACCGATGATCGGCATATCATACGGAACGCCTTTAAACATCTGCCAGTCGGTCCAGACCGGACGGCGGCCGCGGTGCGTGGTGGAGAGTTCAGCGACGCGGCCGTAAATAAATACCGGCACGCTGTATTCCGGACGGCTCATCTCCCACGGATAGCCGAGTTCCAGCCAGTTATCCGGCCGCTCCTGCTGCCAGCCGTCTTCGAACTCCTGCCGGAAAATCCCATGCTCATAGCGCAGTCCATATCCGTACGCCGGCAGTTCCATCGTCGCCAGCGAATCAAGGAAACACGCGGCGAGACGTCCGAGTCCGCCGTTACCAAGTCCGGCCTCGATGTCCAGCTCCAGCAGCTTATTCAAATCAACCTTCAGCCGCTGCAGTGCATCATGCGCCGGCTTCATAATACCGAGCGCCAGAATATTCTGCTCCAGCAGTTTGCCAATGAGGTACTCCATCGAAAGATAGTAAACCCGCTTAACATCTTTCTCCAGATACACTTCCTGTGTGCTGGTAAACGCATCGATTGCGAGGTCGCGGATTACATGCGCGAAACTCCAGAACAGATCAAAATCAGTCGCGACATGGCGCGATTTCCCGCGACTGTAACGCAGGTGGAACAGGATGCGTTCTTCAATCATCCCGGCAGTAATCTGCTTATTATTTTTACACTTCATGCCAATCCTTTTTCAAATTTATGCGGCGATCATAATTTGAATGGAAGCCGCACTGCAAATGAATTATCCTTCTTCAATGCCGCAAAGGGTAAAAATAACACCATACTATCAAGCATTACTGGACAGCCTCGGCGCCGGACATCCGTTGCGCCGGACGGTCCTGCCGCTCGATGATCCTGCGCCTGCGCCCGGCGATCACGACGATCCGCTCGGCGAAGAACAGCATTCGCCGGTGCCGGGGATCATTCATACCTATCCTGATAAAGCGCTGCTCTTTGCCACACTCGACTGTGCGGTGCACTGCCGCTACTGCACACGCGGCCGCCTCGTCGGAAAAAACGCCGGCGCGTGGAACATTCCGGCAGACGCGCTGCACTATCTCGAAACGCGCACTGAAATCCGCGACCTTTTAATCTCCGGCGGCGATCCGCTCACACTGCCGGATGCAGCAATTGAAACGCTGCTGGCACGCGTCCGGCAGATTAAACATATCCGCACTGTCCGCATCGGCACCAAAATACCGGCCGTGCTGCCGGAGCGGATTACGCCGGCGCTGGCCGGAATCCTTGCCTTACACCGCGTCTGGCTGCAGCTCCACTTCGTCCATCCGGCGGAACTTACGCCGGAAGCCACGCATGCACTCGACACCCTTGCCGGTGCCGGCAATCCAATGGTCAGCCAAACCGTACTGCTCAGTGGGATCAACGACAGCTCTGAAACATTGGTCGAACTTTTTTACGGACTGCTCGAACGGCGCGTAAAACCTTATTACCTGTTCCAGTGCGATCCCGTTACCGGTTCGGCGCCGTTTCGCACTCCGGTTGAAAAAGGATTGCAACTCATGCGCGAACTGCAGGGACGAATCTCCGGACTCGCCATGCCGCATTTCGCCGTCGACGCACCCGGCGGCGGCGGGAAAATCACTCTCCTGCCCGATTCACCGCTCCGCTACGAAAACGGTTTTGTTTTGCTCACAAACTATGAAGGCAGAGAATACCGCTATCCGGTAAAATAAGCTCTGCAATTTTTTGAACCACTAATCCGCACTAATTAATCAGTGGAAATCAGTGACGATTAGTGGTTTAAATTTCATTCTCGTAAATTTGCACTCTATTGTTCGTTATTCAAAATTCTCTTTGACTTTCGTCCTTCGATTTTTAGACTCTCAATAACTGTATCAAAAGGAGATTTTTATGCGCACAGCCAATCCTGCTTTGAACGATAAAGTATTCCGCGACGCCGCCATTACTAGCAGCAATGTAATGACCGTTCAGGGCGCCGTCAGCCGCACCGCGATTCTGCTGGCAATTCTGCTCGGCGCGACCACCTTCACCTGGAATTCACCGGACTCCGGCGGACTGATGCTGCTCGGCGCGATCGCCGGTTTCATTGTAGCGCTCATCACCATTTTTAATCCGAAAATTTCGCCGGTCTGCGCACCGATTTATGCCGCGTGCGAAGGACTGCTGCTCGGCGGAATTTCGCGGCTGTTCGAACTGCAATATCCCGGCATTGTGCTGCAGGCTATATTTCTGACATTCGGCACGCTCGGCGCGCTGCTGCTGGTCTATTCACTGCGCATCGTGCGCGCCACCGAACAGTTTAAAATGGGCGTATTCGCCGCGACCGGCGGCATCGCGCTGTTCTATCTCTTTGCGTGGATCTTCTCATTTTTCGGCGGCGGACATTTTTTCAGCGTGATCTACTCCAACGGACTCGCAGGTATTATTTTCAGTGTAATTGTCGTTGTCATCGCGGCGCTCAATCTCGTGCTCGATTTTGATTTCATTGAGCGCGGCGCAGCGCAGGGCGCGCCGCGTTACATGGAGTGGTACGCCGCATTCGGATTAATGGTGACGCTCGTCTGGCTTTACATCGAAATTCTGCGGCTGCTTTCAAAACTCAGCAGCCGGCGATAATTCAGAACGCTTTCTGATTAATTTATTGAATCGCATGCAGGGCAGACTTTCCAGTCTGCCCTTTGCCATGAAGAAATAAGCAAACTGGAGAGTCTGCGCCACACCATGCGGACAGCAGCCGGCAATCTATTACAGAATTTTTCCAAAAAAAATTCCCGGCGATGCAATAAATTTTCAGCGCTTCCGTTATCTGGTCAGTTGGATTTGCGCGCAATCCTGAAAATCAGAAGGAAAACCAAAATGAAAAAAATTATAATCACTGCACTTGGACTCGGCCTCGCCGGAACACTGCTCGCTCAGGGCGGCTGGTTTCAGCGCACCAGCGCACGTCCACAGGCTGAACCGCTGCGCCCGCCGGCAATGCAGTATCACATGAAACACCGGTGCCAGCCCGGAATGGCGCCGCAACGCTACGGATATCCGCCGTTTCGCGGCGCACCGCAAGTTCGGCAGCAATCTTTTGCAAATCCGCGAAACAAAATGCTGATGAAAAAAATCATTACAATCCGCCGCGAAACAGATCCGGCGAAAAAAGCGGAAATGACTGCTGCGCTGCGTACAAAAATGAAGGCGCGGGTTGATCGACAGATCGACGCCATGCTCGCCGCACCGCAACACCGAAAACCAGCCTGCAATACCACATGCCCCTGCCGGTAAGTTTAACCCGGCTTATCGGTCAAAACCCCGCTTCACCGGCGGGGTTTTGTTTTTTATGCGTAACGGTTTTTTGATTTTGTTCCGCCGCCGGTTCTGTCATTTTATCCGCCATAAATGGTGGAGATTTTCTGATGTGCGGTGTGGTTGGATATATTGGAAAGCGTACTGCGGGTCCGGTGCTGCTGGACGGTTTGTGCCGGCTGGAATATCGGGGTTATGATTCCGCCGGCGTGGCAATATTAAATGCCGGTGAAATTTCTGTGCGTAAAGAAGTCGGGCGGCTGGCGAATTTGGAACACGCACTGAAAGACGCGCCGGTCGCCGGAATTTGCGGCATCGGCCATACGCGCTGGGCGACGCACGGCGCGCCGACGAAAGCAAACGCGCATCCGCACACCGGCGCCGGCGGAAATGTTGCGGTGGTGCACAACGGCATCATCGAAAATTATGTTGAACTGCGCGATGAGCTGATTGCCAAAGGCGTAAAATTTTTGTCAGAGACCGACACAGAAGTAATTCCGAATCTGATTGAATTTGCATTGCGCGAAAATTCCGGTGATCCGCTGGCGGCAATGCAAACAGTATTAAAACGGCTGCGCGGCGCATACGCGCTGGGAATTCTGTTTCGCAACGCGCCGGAAACGGTGTATTGCGCGCGACTGAACAGTCCGCTGATTATCGGCTTCGGTGACGGTGAAAATTTTATTGCGAGCGATGTCCCGGCAGTCATCCACCGGATTTCGTCAGCGGTGTATTTGAACGACGGCGAAATCGGCGTGGTGAAATCCACCGGCGTTGAAATTTTTTCCGGTGCCGGCGAACCGGTGACGCCGGAAATTAAACAGATTTGTTTCGGCGCCGAAGCGGCGGAAACCGGCGGCTTCGAAACATTCATGCTGAAAGAGATTCATGAACAGCCGCGCATTCTGCGGTCGCTGCTGGAAAAATATGTAACGCCGGACGAAGAGATCAAAATGGATCTTCCGCTGAAACCGGATTATTTCCGCAAGCTGAACCGCATTATGATTGTGTCGTGCGGCACGGCGTATCACGCCGGAATGTACGGCAAACTGCTGCTGGAAAATATCACCGGTATTGCGGTGGAATCGGATCTGGCGAGCGAATTCCGGTATCGCGATCCGAAGATCGATCCCGGCACGCTGGTGATTGCGGTTTCACAGTCCGGCGAAACCGCCGACACGCTGGCGTCGATTCGCATGGCGCGCGACTGGGGCTGCCGCGTGCTTTCCATCTGTAACGTTGAAGGCAGCTCGATTGTGCGCGAAAGCGACGCGGTGCTGTTTACGGACTGCGGGCCGGAAATCGGCGTGGCATCAACCAAAGCGTACACCGCGCAGCAAATGACATTCATTCTGTTTGCGTTATACATCGCCGGAATCCGCAACGATCTGGCGCCGGAAAAAATTAAGCAGTATCTCGCTGATCTGCAACTGGTGCCGGACGCGGTGTACGGTGTGATCAAGGATAAAGAAAAAATTAAGGCGATTGCCGATAAGCATCACGACGGACCGAGTTCGCTCTATCTCGGCCGCCGGTTTAATTATCCGACGGCGCTCGAAGGCGCGCTCAAGAACAAAGAAATTTCCTATCAGCACGCCGAAGGTTACGCCGCCGGCGAAATGAAACACGGGCCGATTGCGCTGATTAATGAATCGCTGCCGGTGATTTGTATCTGCACTAAAACCGCTGACGAATTATATGAAAAGATGATTTCCAATATTAAGGAGGTTGAGGCGCGCAGCGGACGGATTATTGCGGTGGCGACAGAGGGTGATCAGAAAATCGCGACACTGACGCCGGATATTATTTATGTACCGGAAGTGCGTGATGAGTTTTCGCCGGTCGTCAATGTCGTTGGCTTGCAGCTGTTGGCGTATTATGCGGCGCGAGCGCGCGGGACGGACATCGACAAACCGCGCAATCTGGCGAAAAGCGTCACGGTTGAATAAACGGTTTTTCTCTGCGACTCTGCGCGGAAAATTCTGCACGCAAAGCCGCAAAGAAAAAATCTGCGTTCGTTTGCGTAATCTGCGGATAAATATCTTTTAAACTGATTTTTAACCACGGAGATCGCGGAGATTTGGAGAGCAAACTGAATCAGGGATTCTCAGCATCTCTGTGGCGAAATTCTCATCTGTTTATATCCGTGTTATCTGCGGTTGAAACTCAGCTTTCCGCTTGATTTTTTAAGAAACAAAACGCAGTCTGCAAGGTTCTAATTTAAGACAGATTCGGAAATCCGTTATGAAAATGATAAAAAACAGTGAAGTAAAAATACAGGTGGACGACACGACGTTCGTTTGTCCCGTATATAGAGGCACTGAAGGCGAGCGGGCGGTTGACATCCGGAATCTTCGTAAAGAGACCGGCCTGATCGCTTATGACCCGGGTTTTATGAATACCGGATCGTGCGCCAGCGATATCACGTTTATCAATGGCGAAAAGGGTATTTTGCGTTATCGCGGCTATGATGTGGCGGATCTCGCCGAACATTGTGAGTTTATTGAAGTCGCTTACCTGCTGATTAACGGATCGCTGCCGAACCGTGTACAGAAAGCAAAATACAGCGCCATGCTGAATCTGCACTCGATGCTGCATGAAGACATGCGGAATTTTTTAAGTTATTATCCCGATCTGTCACACCCGATGGCCATTCTTTCGGCGATGTCCGTTTCACTCTCTTCGTTTTATCCGGAACTTGGAGAAAACCGGCGGGAGGAACTGGATATGACAGTGACTCGCCTGCTTTCAAAACTGCGTACAATCGCCGCATATTCCTATAAAAAATCTGTCGGCGAACCCGTGGTTTTCCCGCGGCATGATCTGAAATATTGTGAAAATTTTTTAAACATGATGTTCGATTCGCCGGTGCGCAAAGATCCGGTGAACCCGGTCATGGCTGATGCACTGAATAAACTGCTGATTCTGCACGCCGATCACGAGCAGAATTGTTCGGCCTCTGTCGTTCGTAATGTCGGGAGCTCCGGCGCCAATCTTTATGCGTCGATCGCCGCCGGAATCTGTGCACTGTGGGGTCCGCGTCACGGCGGCGCCAATCAGGGTGTCATTGAAATGCTTGAAGACATCCGCAAGGAAGGCGGCAATGTTGATAAAGTTATTGCGCGTGCAAAAAATCCGCGCAGTCCGTTCCGCCTGATGGGCTTCGGCCATCGTGTGTATAAAGCCTATGACCCGCGCGCAAAAATCGCGAAAGACCTTTGCAAGCGTGTGCTCACAGCGACCAATACGACCGATCCGCTGATGGATATTGCAATGAAACTGGAAGAAAAAGCGCTGACTGATCCATACTTCCAGGAGCGCAATCTTTATCCGAACGTCGATTTTTACACCGGTTTAACCTATCGCGAAATGGGCATTCCGACGAATATGTTCACCGTCATGTTTGCGATTGGGCGGCTGCCGGGCTGGATTGCGCAATGGCTTGAGTCAGCAAAAGACCATGATATCCGCATCGCGCGTCCGCGCCAGATCTACACCGGATCGCTCGCACGCAAAGTTGAGCCGATCGAAAAAAGAAAATAAGGATTTTTATACCGTGATCCCAGCGCCGGAAAATCAGGAAGGCTCGCGCGCCGCTGAACAGGAACTCCAGTTCCTGCAGGCTGTCGCACGCCGTCTGCCGCAAGACACCGGTGTGATGCGTGCGCTCGGCGATCTTTACACGCGTACCGGCGCATACGCCGAAGGATTGCAGATGGATGAGCGGCTCAGCCGCCTGTGCGCCGAAGATCCGCTCGTCTGGTATAATCTCGCCTGCAGCCTCGCACTTTCTGCACGCACGGATGATGCCTTCGATGCACTCACCCGCGCCGTTGAGCTTGGTTACGACGACTATGAGTGGATGAAGAAAGATTCAGATCTTTTATCGCTGCACGGCGATGCGCGCTTTGAATCCCTCCTCGAATGGATCTACAATACCTTCGAACAATCGCCGGAGTTTTGAATTACTGTTTTTTCCACCGGATTTTCACTGGAGCAGATTATGGCAGAAAAATGTTTTCCCTTGAGTGTGGAACAACTTGAATTGCTGACGCGGGAGTTCCCGACGCCGTTCCACATTTATGATGAAGCGGCAATCCGTAAAAACGCACGTGCGTTGAAAGCAGCGTTTACCTGGAATCAGGGGTTTAAAGAATATTTCGCGGTGAAGGCGGCGCCAAATCCGTTTTTGATGAAGATTCTGAAATCGGAAGGTTTCGGTGCGGATTGTTCATCACTGCCTGAACTGCTGCTGGCGGCAGAAACCGGAATTTCCGGTGAAGAGATTATTTTTACATCGAATGATACGCCGGCAGCGGAATTTAAAAAAGCGGCGGAACTCGGTGCAATCATTAATCTGGATGATATTTCGCATATTGATTTTCTTGAGCGGACCGCCGGAATTCCGGAGCTGATCTGCTGCCGGTATAATCCCGGCCGACTGAAAGACGGCAATGTGATCATCGGCCATCCGGAAGAGGCGAAATACGGCTTTACGCGCGAACAGCTTGTTGAAGGGTACCGGATTTTGCGCGATAAAGGCGTAAAGCGGTTCGGACTGCACACAATGGTGGCGTCGAATGAATTGAACGGCGGCTACTTTGTTGAAACGGCGGACATCCTGTTTGATCTTGTTGCAGAAATTTCGAAAACACTCGGAATCACATTTGAATTTGTGAACATCGGCGGCGGAATCGGAATTCCGTATCAACCGGAACAGGAGCCGGTCGATCTGAATGCTGTTGGCACTGGAATCCGTAAATTATACGAAGAAAAAATTGCCGGCGCCGGACTTCCCGCACTCGATCTGCGAATGGAATGCGGCCGGATGATTACGGGACCGTTCGGCTGGCTGGTAAGCCGTGTACTGCACCGGAAAAGCACCTATAAGGAATATGTCGGCCTCGACGCGTGCATGGCGAATTTAATGCGGCCGGCCCTATACGGCGCTTATCATCACATCACCGTTCCGGCAAAAGAACAGCTGCCGCATAATTTTATTTGCGATGTAACCGGCTCGCTGTGTGAAAATAACGACAAGTTTGCCATCGACCGTGCGCTGCCGCCGGTGGAGACCGGCGATCTGGTGGTCATTCACGACGCCGGTGCGCATGGCCACGCGATGGGTTTTAATTATAACGGCAAGCTCCGTTCGGCGGAGCTGCTGCTGCGCGAAACCGGCAAGGTGGTAAAAATCCGGCGCGCCGAAACACCGGCGGATTATTTCGCCACGCTCGATTTCGAAGCATTAAAAAATTTCGATGCGTAAGATGAACCGCGAAAAACACAGCAACGAATTTTGTAGCCACAAAAAACACGAAAAGGCATTAAAATCTATCAACCGCAAAAGAACGCAGAGAACACAAAAAAGGACAGAATAATTTTGAAAAAGTCTAATGCCTGGTGCCTAAAACCTAATGCCTGTTTATTAAGGAGTAAATTTATGCTGCAAGGAGCTCATACTGCAATTGTCACGCCGTTCACAAAAACCGGTGCAGTGGATTTTGACCGTTATCGTGATCTGCTGAATTTTCAACTTGAAAACGGCATCGACGGCATTGTGCCGGTCGGCACCACCGGAGAATCGCCGACGCTGGACCACAAAGAACACATGCGCGTGGTTGAAGAAACGGTAAAATTCGTAAACGGCCGTGCAAAAGTGATTGCCGGCACCGGCGGAAATTCGACGCAGGAAGCGGTGGATTTAACAACGGAAGCGAAAAAACTCGGCGTGGACGCCACGCTGCAGGTGACGCCCTATTATAATAAACCGAATCAGGAAGGTTTATACCGTCACTTTTCTACTGTTGCCGATCTCGGCGTACCGGTGGTGCTTTATAATGTGCCGGGGCGCACCTGCCGTGAAATTGAAATTCAAACCGTCGCGCGGCTTGCACGGCATCCGAATATTGTGGCGGTGAAAGAAGCCGGCGGGAATGTCGCACGTGTAAAACAGACACTGGATGTGTGTGATCTCGAAATTCTTTCCGGCGACGATGCGCTGACGCTTCCCATGATGCGTGACGGTGCAATCGGGATTATCAGTGTGGCGTCCAACATTATTCCGAAAGAGGTCGCGGACATGACGCACGCCGCGCTTGAGCAGAGCTGGGATAAGGCACAGGCAATGCATGATCAGTTGATTGATCTGTTCGACGCAATGTTCATTGATACCAATCCGATCCCGGTGAAAGCCGCCCTGGCCATGATGGGAAAAATTGAAGAAATTTACCGTCTGCCGCTGTGCGAGTTAAATGATGCCGATAAATCCGCCTTGTGCACCGTACTGACAAAGTATAAACTGATCGCGTAAAAAGGAAAGGTTTTTTAAATGAGAATGTTTTCTGTCATTTTGCTTCCGGCACTGCTGGTTCTTGCCGGTTGTACAACGCCCGGAAAAGTCCGGACGATGATCGAAGAAAACAATCAGCGTCTTGCCGCTGAACAGTTAAAGCCGGAATTTGACCGTGTCGATGCGCTGATCTCTGAAACTGCACAGGAGCTGGCGGAAACCGGCGATGCCATTACAACGCTTAAAATCGCGTTTGAAGCGGAACGGCAATCCGTTGCTGAAAAAATATCGGCTCTTGACAGCGAGACCAAAGCCGCGCTGGAAGAGGAGAAAAAACAAACTGCTGCAAAAATTCAGAACTTGAGCCTGGCGCTGAATAAAACGCAGGGTGATCTCGGTATCATGCAGGAAAAAATCAATGAAATGCAGGGGATTTTTTCATCTCAGCAAAAAGAGATCGACACCATTCGCAATCTCGTTGACACGCAGAAAGATGCGCTGCTTTCTATTTTCCGCAAACAACAGGAAGAACTCGCGCGCGTTATTGAAACGCTTGAGGCCTATCAAAAAGACGGCAGCATAGAACTCACCGCGCCTTCGACAACCGTGGAAGAATAATTTGGACGCGTTCAACCTCTACCCGCCGGAAATTGTTAGTCGCATGATCTATGCGGCGCGCCAGCGGGGTCATCGGGCGCTACCAGCGCTGACAAAACCTTAAATAAAAAAGCGCTCCGGTGGAGCGCTTTTTATAATTCAGACAGTCATCGAATTATTCTGAGGATTCCGTTGATTCAGCAGCAGCAGCTGCTGCATCGAAGTCCGGTGTTTTATATTCAATGTCAGCTTTTGAACGAAGCTCATCAACATAATCCAGCAGCGCTTTTTGTTTGTTCTGGCTGGTAAGGTAGTTCTGAAGCTGATCTTTAACCTCTGCCAGCGTGCGCACTCCGGCAGGACGGTATTCATCAACTTTGATAATGTGATAACCGAATTGTGTTTCGACAACTTCGGTAACTTCGCCGTCTTTAGCGCCGAATGCAGCGGCTTCAAATTCCGGCACCATCTGTCCGCGGCCGAATGTTCCGAGGCTGCCGCCGCGCTGGTTACTCGGACAGTCGGAATTTTCTGATGCCAGTGTTGCAAAATCAGCGCCGGCATTCAGTTTTTCAAGAATTGCTTCCGCCTGTTTTTTCTTTTCGGCTTTGGTTTCTTCGGTGTCTTCCGGTTTAAAGCCGATTAAAATATGACTGGCAGTCACAGCTTCCGGTGACTGAAACGCCTCCTGGTTTTTTTCATAAAAGCTGGCAACATCAACGGCGGTAGCTTCCGGTGCAGTAGAAGTAACCTGTTCAACGAGTTTGCGTACAATCATCTGATCACGCAGGTTTTCTTTCCAGTCGTCGTAATTAATATTGTTTTCGGCGAGAATGTCTTCCAGTTTTGATTCTTCCGGCGCGTTGTCTTTAATACGGGTGATTTCAGCGTCGAGTTCATCGTCACCGGCGGTTACACCGGTGGCTTTCGCCGTCTCTTCCAGCAGGATATTGGCAACCAGCGTGTCGCGCACGTTTTCATAAATCTGTCCCGCCATCTGCATCAGCTGCTGTTGCGGAACCTGCCGGCTCATCTGCATCATTTGCAACTGGACATTCTGCGAAATTTCCCCGTGGGTAATTGGTTTGCCGTTCACTGTAACCATCACATCATCCGGCGCGGCGGCCAGCGGGTTCGGCTGCAGCGGGTTTGTAAACAGATCGGCAGAGGTCAGATCAATTTCTTCGACATCCTGCACCTCTTTTGAACAGCCGGTGGAAACAAGAGCGAGGGCGGCTGCAACCGCAATAAGGCCGGCTTTTTTTGATTTTTCAATAACTTTGCACATAATAAATTTTCTCCTGTTAATTTTTCACCGCACCTGATTTGCTTTTCTGCGGCTAAGTGCGGATAGTCTTCTTTAACGGGTTCAATGTCAAATCATTCGCTTTTAAATAACTGGCTGAATTTAAAGACCATGGAAAAACTGAAATATTCATTCAAATGCCGGCAATGCGGCGCCTGCTGCCGGTGGAGCGGACATGTGCTGCTGACGGATTCTGATATCGCCCGGCTGGCCGCCGCCGCCGGGATACCGGAGGCGGAATTTATTGAACGGTATACGATTCTTGCGTCCAACCGCCGGCAGCTCAGCCTGACCGATCAGGCGGACGGCAGCTGCATTCTGCTCAAAGATGGACGCTGCTCACTGTACGATGCCCGTCCGGCGCAATGCCGTGATTTTCCTTTCGGCTGGCGCGTCGCTGAAGGCTGTCCGGCGCTGGATGCGGTGATTTCAAGTCAGGACGTATTGCCTCATATAAAAAAGACACCGAAGGGGTGCTGATTTTTGATCGTTGACGGGCATGGGGTAGTTCTTTCGTTATGGTTTGTCAAGCGGCGGTTTTCCCGGCCTGTTTTTTCAGTTCTTCC
>Ga0265293_10002627_pt1 | contig 35385 bp, 31 predicted proteins | sample Munlanlewell138R_FD_192505 | JGI IMG/M metagenome (GOLD analysis project Ga0265293, IMG submission 192505) | Leachate microbial communities from a municipal landfill in Southern Ontario, Canada - Leachate well 138R | ecosystem: Engineered > Solid waste > Landfill > Unclassified | place: Canada... | reverse complement strand
GATAGGCCGCCAGCATCGGCGGCTCGCCCTGCTCGATGCGGGAGTAGATGTTCTCCAGCATGACGATGGAATCGTCCACCACCAGGCCGATGGCCAGCACCAGCGCCAGCAGGGTGAGGATGTTGATACTAAAGCCCATGAGGGCGACGAAGATGAACGACGCCACCAGGGAGATGGGCACCGTGATCGCCGGGATCAGGGTGGCGCGGACATTGCCGAGGAACAGGTAGATCACCAGCACCACCATCACCATGGCGATGGCGAGGGTGGTGTAGACCTCCTCGATGGCGGCGGCGATGAACACCGAGGTGTCGCCGCTGCGCTCGATGGTCATGCCCTCCGGCAACAGGGGGTTGATCCGCGCCACCTCCGCCCGGGCGCGCTCCGCCACCTCCACGGTGTTGGCCTGGCTCTGCTTGACGATGCCAAGGCCGATCATGCTGACGCCATCGCGGCGAAAGAGGTTTTCGTCATCGGCGGCGGCGAGGGAGATATCCGCCACCTCGCCGAGGCGCACCAGGTGGCCGTCATCGCCGCGCTTGATCACCAGCCTGGCGAAATCCTCGGGGGACTGGTAGATGCGGCTGATGCGGGCGCTGAAATTGCGCCAGTCGGACTGGATGCGGCCGGCGGGCAGCTCGACATTCTCGGCCCTCAGGGCATCCTCCACGTCGGTTACGGTGAGCTGGCGGGCGGCCAGCTTGCGGCGGTCGAGGTACAGCCGCATGGCGTACTCCCGCTCGCCACCGACAATCACCAGGGCCACCCCGTCCACCACCGAGAGGCGGTCGACGATCACCCGGCGGGCGTAGTCGGAGAGCTCCAGCTCGTTGAGGCGATCGCTGGTCAGGTTGAACCACATGATGGGGTTGGCGTTGGCATCCGCCTTGCGCACCCGGGGCGCGTCGATCTCCGCCGGCAACTGGGGCATGACCCGGCCGATGGCCTGCTGCACGTCGTTGACCGCCGCCTCCACATCCCGCTCGATCTCGAATTCGATGGTGATGCGCGCCGCGCCATCGCTGCTCACCGAGTCGATGTAGCGGATCGCCTCGATGCCGCTCAGCTGATCCTCCAGCAGGCGCGTCACCTTGGTGTCGACGATTTCCGCCGAGGCGCCCCGGTAGGTGACGTCGATGCCGACGATGGGGGGATCGACGTCGGGGTACTGGCGCAGGGGCAGGTTGGTGAACGCCAGGATGCCGAACACCAGGAGCAGGGCGTTGGCGACGATGGCCAAGGTGGGGCGCTTGACGGCGATGTCCGAAAGCAGCATGGTCAGGAGACTCCGTCGTCAGCCATCCGCACCACCGTGCCCTCGCGCACCTTCTGGGCACCTTCGATGATCACCCGCTCCCCCAGCTCGAGCCCCTCGACGATCTCCACCAGCCCCGGGCGGCGCTGGCCAATGGCGACGGCGCGGCGCTCCACCCGGCCGTCGCCGTCGACCACATAGACGAACAGCGCCGGCCCCTCCCGCATCAGCGCCTGCTCCGACACCACCCGCACCGGGCGCGGCTCGCCGAGCAGGGCAATGTCGAGCAACATGCCGGGGCGCAGCAGCCGATCGCTGTTGTCGAGGGCGGCAATCACCGGCACCGCCCGGGTGACCGGATCGATCCGCGAGCCGATGCTGGCCACCCGGCCCTCGAACACCCGCCCGGGGTAGGCGACGGAGCTGGCGCGGACGGCCTGGCCCGGGGCCAGCTGGCTCAGCCAGCGCTCCGGCACGGTGAAATCGACCCGGAGGGCGGCGATGGCGTCGAGGGTGGTGACCGGGGTCCCGGGGCTCACCAGGGAGCCCGGGCTCACCCGGCGGGTGCCGAGCACGCCGGCCAAGGGCGCGCGGATGGTGAAGTCCTCGAGCTCGGCCCGGGCCTCGGCGACCCGGGCGGCGCTGGCCTCGGCCTTGGCGCGCTGCTCCGCCAGCAGGGTCTTCGACACCGCGGCGGTCCTGTCGAGGGCCTGGTAGTGATCCAGCAGGCGCTGGTCGTCCCGCGCCACCACCTCCGCCTCCCGGAGGCGCGCCGCGGCGCTGGCGCCGTCGAGCTCCACCAGCAGGGCGCCGGCGTCGACCCGCTGATTGTCGTTGAAGTGGACGGCGAGCACCTTGGCGGAGACATTGGCGGTGATCTCCACCGCCTCATCGGCGCGGATGGTGCCGAGGGCCTCGATGCTGTCGGTGAAGGATTCCTCCCGGGCGGGGGCGGTGCGCACCAGGGGGGCGGGAGGGGCGCCGCCGGGCCGCGCGGCGGGGGCTTCCCCTGCGGGGGAGAGCGACAGGTAGGCGGCGATCAGGGCGGCGGCAACGGCGAGGGCAACGACGAGCTTCTTCGACAATGTGCGGACTCCCGCCTGGCAAGGGAACGAGGATTCTACTACCGGGGTGCGGCCGCTCCCGGCTTGCTTACCTTTTTTTACCTTGCGGCCTCGACGGGGCTAGCGGAGCCCTCGCCCCCTGGGCTCAGATTCCGAGCCGGGCGAAGAACCCCCGCAGCTGTTCGGCGCCCCCCTCCTCCCAGGCCCGCAGGGCCGCGGTGCCGATGATCGCCATATCGGCGCGGCCCCGCAGGAAGTCGATATCCTCCTTGCCGCTGACTCCGAAGCCGACGCCGATGGGCAGGTCGGTGTACTGGCGGCAGCGGGCGAGGAAGCGGTCGAGCTCCTCGCCCATGTCGGTCTTGGAGCCGGTGACGCCCTTGCGGGCCACGGCGTAGACCATGCCCCGGGCGGCAGCGCCGAGCTTTGCAAGGTTGCGGTCGGTGCTGGTGGGGGTCATCAGCACCACCGGGGCGAGGTCGTATTTTTCCGACAACCCGTGCAGTTGCCGGGCTTCGTCCACCGGCAGGTCGGGGAGGATGTAGCCGCAGCCGCCGGCGTCCTTCAAGCGCTCAAGAAATGTCTCGGCGCCCATTTTGAAGGCGGTGTTGTAGTAGCCCATCATCAACACCTTGAAGGGGAAGTGATCGCTCACCTTCTTCATGAAGGCGAAGCAGTCGGCGGGGGTGACGCCCCGCTTCAGGGCCAGCTCGTTGGCCCGCACGAACAGCGGGCCATCGGCGCTCGGCTCGGAGAAGGGGAATTGCAGCTCGACGATGTCGACGCCGAACTCCGCCATGATTTCCAGTTCCGCCCAGTTGTCCTCGAAGGAGGGATAGCCGCAGACCACGTGGGTCATGATCAGCAGGTCTTTGTGTGCTTTGCGCTCGCGCAGGTATTGTTCCAGGCCCACTGATTTACGCTCCGTATTCTGCGGCTTTCTTGGCGATGAATTCCTTCCACTTGCGATCGTCCAGGGCATCGGCGATGGTGAAGATGTCCTTGTCGCCGCGGCCGGACTGGTTGATGAGAATCACCTCGTCCCGGCCCATTTTCGGCGCCTCCTCGATGGCCTTGGCGAAGGCGTGGGTGCTCTCCAGGGCGGGGATCAGGCCCTCGCTGCGCATCACCAGCTTCAGGGTCTCGCGCACTTCCTCGTCGGTGGCGGCGGTGAAGCGCACCTTGTCGTTCTCCCACAGGTGCACCAGGATGGGGTTGACGCCGATGTAATCGAGGCCGGCGGCGATGGAGTGGGTCTCCAGCATGTTGCCGTTGTCGTCCTGCAAAAAGTACGTCTTAAAGCCCTGGGCCACACCCACCGATGCGTCCGGGTAGGCCAGCCGCGCCGCGTGCATGCCGGAGCCGGGGCCGTGGCCGCCGGCCTCGCAGGCCACCAGTTCGACACCGCTGTCATCGAGAAAACCCTGGAAGATGCCGATGGCGTTGGAGCCGCCGCCGACGCAGGCGTAGACCCGGTCGGGCAGTTTGCCGGCCACCTTGACGATCTGCTCCCGGGCCTCCTTGCCGATGATGGACTGGAAATAGCTCACCATCTCCGGGAAGGGGTGCGGCCCGCAGGCGGTGCCGAGCACGTAGTGGGTGTCCGCCATGTTGGTGACCCAGTCCCGGAGCGCCTCGTTGATGGCGTCCTTGAGGGTCTTCTGGCCGTCCTCCACCGCCACCACGTTGGCCCCCATGCGCTCCATCCAGAACACGTTGGGGCGCTGGCGGGCCACGTCAACGGCGCCCATGTAAATGGTGCAGTCGAAGCCGAAGCGCGCCGCCATGGTGGCGGTGGCGTAGCCGTGCTGGCCGGCGCCGGTCTCGGCGATCACCCGGGTCTTGCCCAGGCGCTTGCACAACAGGCCCTGGCCCAGCACGTTGTTGATCTTGTGGGAACCGGTGTGGTTGAGATCCTCGCGCTTGACGTAGATCTGCGCCCCCCCCAGCTGCTTCGACAGGTTGGCCAGGTGAGTCACCGGGGTGGGTCGCCCGGAATAGCTCTGCAGCAGGTCCACGTATTCCTGCCAGAAAGTCGGGTCCTGCCTGGCCTTGGCGAAGCAGTCCTGCAACTCCTCGATGGTGGCGGCGAGGATTTCCGGCAGGAACGTGCCGCCGTACTCGCCGTAGTAGCCTTCGCGACCGTCGGCAAAATCGAAAATGGACATAGGGGAAACGCTGTGGGAAATGAGGCCGCTATCTTAGCCAAGGCGCCGGCGGGTAACAAGGCGAGCCCCGCCGGGCCCCTGGCGGCGCGCCCTCAGGGCAGCAGCGTGCCCCAGCCGTGGCTCTCCAGGTGGGCGGCGAGGTTTTTCGGTCGATAGCCCGGGTCGGCATCCCAGCGGGCCTTCACCGACGGGTGGATGGAGAGTGGAGCCCGGGGGTGGGCAATGGGGCGGTAAAAGCGCGGCTTGGAGCGGTAGATGTGCTTGCGGGACCGGTGCAGGGTGGCGGTGGGGACGGGCCGCAGCGCCGCCGGCAGGTGGGGTTCGATGGCGAGCCCCGCCGCTGCCGCCTCGTCGAGCATCCACTTGAGGGGAATGTCCGACAGCAACCCGCCATCCCCATCCGGGGCATAGCTGCCCCCCACGTTGCTGTGGGCCCCGGCAAACCACAGCTGCCTGAGGTCGAGGCCCGGGCGCGGGTCCCACACCGTGGGCTCGAAATCGGACCGCAGCTCGTCGATGGCGAGGGCGTGGCGGGCGATCCGCACGTTGGGGCCGATCTTGGTGTCGTAGAACTCGTCCTTCTTTTCCAGAAGGCCGAGGAACGAAAACGGAATGCCGAGGGCCCCCACCGTATCCCAGACACCGACAAAGGCGATGGTGCGGTCCGGGTGGGAATGGGCGGCGCGGAACGCCAGGGACTCTTCGCCGTCCGGGTGGCAGTCCTTGCGGGGACTCTTGTACAGGTCAAAGGCGGCCTGGATCAGCCGGGCGTCGGGGCGCTTGAGGATGCCGCAGTTGTAGATCATCCCGCACAGGCTGCGGATGGTGTAGGCGCCGCGGCTGAAGCCGAACAGGAAGATTTGGTCCCCTGGCGAGTAGTTCTGGACGAGGTAGCGGTAGTCGTCCATCACGTTCTTGTGGAGGCCCTTGCCGGTGGCGCCGCCGATCACCGCGTCGTGGTAGGAGCCGATGCCCCAGTCGTAGAACACCTGCTGGCCCACGCCGCCTGAGCCCAGGGGGTCGACGGCGCGGGCGAGCTTGAGGACGTTGGTGGGGTGATCCTTGGAAAGGTCTTCCTCGGGGCGGTTCCAGGTGCCGTCGGCACAGATGACGATGCGTTTCATGGGCAGCTCTCCTTGCAGGGGTGTCCCGCCAAGTATAGGTGCCCGGCGGCGCCGCGCCGCCCAGAATCGAGCCGCCCCTAGAGGCGCCGGTGGCGGTGCACCGGCATGCGCGCCCGCAGTGCCCGCAGGTGGGCGAGATCGATGTCGGCGACGGCAAAGCCCTCGTCGTTGTCGAGGCTGGCGAGCACCGTGCCCCAGGGGTCGACGATGGCGGAACCGCCCCAGGTGGGCCGCGCGGGGTGATCCCGGTCGGCGAGGTTGGCGGCCACCACATAGCAGAGGTTTTCCACCGCCCGGGCCCGCAGCAGCAGCTCCCAGTGGGCGCGGCCGGTGGCGGCGGTGAAGGCGGAGGGCGCGGCGAGGATCTCCGCCCCCTGGCGGGACTGCTCCCGGTAGAGCTCGGGAAAGCGCAGGTCGTAGCAGACGCTGAGGCCGAGGCGGCCCGCCGGGGTGTCCGCCACCACCACCCGGTCCCCGGGGCGGTAGTCGGCGGATTCCCGGTACTGGCGGCCGGTTTCCGCCACGTCCACGTCGAAGAGGTGGATCTTGTCGTAGCGGGCCACTTCCTCACCCGCGGGGGACACCAGCAGGGAGGCGGCGAAGGGGCGCGGATCGTCGGCGGCGGCGATGGGCAGGGTGCCCCCCAGAATCCACAGGCCGTGGCGGCGGGCCTCGGCGGCGAGAAAGCCCCGCGCCGGGCCTGCCGGGGTGGCCTCCGCCCGGCCCGCCGCCAGCTCGCGGCAGCCGTAGTAGGCAAAGTTCTCCGGCAGCACGGCGAGGCGCGCCCCGGCCGCGGCGGCCCCCGCCAGCCAGCGGGCACAGGCGGCCAGGTTGCCGTCAAGGCCCTGGTCGCCGCGAATCTGGATGACGGCGGCTTTCATTGGCGGGGCTCCTCCAGGTCGGTCTTGTCGCTGAAGATCTTGTCCACTTCGAGGTCCGGATCGTCCCAGGAACCGGTCACCCGGTAGCTGAGGCTCGACAGCTGGTCCACCTGCTTCTTGAACAGCTTGCCGGTGAGGTACACCCCGGCGGCGGCGGGCAGCCCCCCCAGCACCCCCGCCACCCAGGGCAGGTTGGTGCCCACCGGCAGGGTGGCCACCAGACGGGCGTCCAGCTGCTCGTTGACGATGTCGGCGCTGCCCAGCAGGCGAATCTTGCCGGAGGGCATGGCGGCGACGATGGGTTCGTCGAAACGCAGGGTGCCGCGCTCGAAGGCGAGCCCGCCCCGCAGCTGGTCGAAGCTCACCCCCTGGTTGAACAGGTCGGTGAAGTCGAAGCGCAGGCGGCGCAGCCAGGTATCGAAGTTGAGCAGGCTGACGAGCCGCAGGAAGGTATTCGTGGGCACCCCGGTGGCGCGGTTGAACTGGCCGTCCTCCAGGTCGATGCCGATGTGGCCGTCGAGGATGGCGGCGGAGAATTCCCAGGGTCGCTCCGCCCAGGCCAGCTCCAGGTGAAAGGCGGCGTCCTTGCTGTCGAGCACCCGGGGCAGGGACCAGTTCTCCAGGGTGGTGGCGAAGTCCGCGAGGCTGAGGGTGCCGGTGAAGCGGCTGTGGTGAACGCCGTCCCGCTCCCGCCACTCGAGTTCGGCGGGCTCCGCCCCCTCGCCGCTGGCAAGGGAGATGCCCCTGAGGGTACCGGCGATGGCATCGAAGCGCACCCCGTCGGGGACGGGGGACGACAGGAAGGCGAGGCTGCCCAGTTCCCGCTCCCCGAGGGTGATGCGCTCGGCGGCGAAATCGAGGGCGGGAATGTCCCGGGGGGAGAGCCTGTCCAGATAGCCCTCCGCCTCGTCGCCCTCGGCAACTGCACCCGCCTCCACCGGGGCGGCATCGGCGTCCTCCCGGAGCTTCGGCAGGTGCAGGTAGTCGAGGCGCAGGGTGGTGCGCTCCCCGCCGGTGAGCACCTCCCCGGCGACCTGGGCGCTGTCGATGCGCAGGCGCCAGCGGTTGTCCCGCTCCAGGGTGCCGGCGAGGGAGGTTTCGCCGAGGTTGACGTTCTCCAGCAGCAGCTCGCCGATGTCCAGGTCGAGGGATGGGTGGTAGGTTTGCAGCCCCTCCGGGGCGCCGCCCCCCTCCGCCAGCAGGTCGCGCCACTCGCTCCAGTCGAGGCGCGGCAGGGTGCCGCCGATCACCAGCCCCCGGCCGAGGGGCAGGGGGGGCACATTCCCCGACAGGTCGATCGCGCCCCGGCGGAATTCCCCGTCGCGAAGCTGCCAGCGGGCGGCGAGCAGCGCCGCCATGCGCGCCTCCGCCCGGATGAGGTCGCCCTCGAACTCCAGCCGAGCCGTCACCGGGCGCCCCTCGTCGGCGCCCTTGCCGAAGGGCGCGGGCAGGTCGATGGCGATGCCCTCGAGATCGGAGTCAAGGCCAAGGCTCGGCGGCTCGCCCCGGGCGGCGGGGATCAGCAGGGTGGCGGTGACCGGCGTGGTGCCGGTGAGCCGTCCTGCGTGGCCGTTCAGGAACTCGGCGAAGTCGGCGGCACTGAATTCGCCGGCGAGGTTGACCCGGGTACCTTCCCCGTCGCTGGCGATGGTGCCCGTCAGGGGCTGGCCGCGAAAGCGCCCGGTGAGGGCGTCGGCGGCGAGGCCGCCAGCGAGGCTGTAGCTGATGTCGCCGGCGATGGCTTCGATGTCCACGGCGCTGCCGGGCAGGGTCAGGTGGCCGTCCGCCAAGGTCACCGCCACGTCGTAGCGCTGGCGCTCCCGCGGTGCGCCGAGGGGAATGGCGAGGTCGAGGGCAACGGCGCTGGCACCGCTCAACTGCCAGGGCCGCAGGGCGTCGAGGCGCTTCCCGACGGGGGACGCCAGCAGGATGGCGAGGCCCTCGCCGGCGTCGGCCCGCAGCGCGCCGCTGACCCGCAGCAGGGAGCCGCCGGCGGGATCGGGGCGCAGCCGCGCCCGCGCGCTGTCGATCACCGCCGCACCCGCCAGGCCGCCGTCGGCCCAGACGTCGACGGCGGTGTCGTCCACCAGCAGGGTGGCGGAAACCTCCCCCAGGGCCGGCCAGCCCGGCTGGTAGTCGAGGGTGGCATCCGCCACCCGGGCGTAGACTTGCAGGGTGCGCCCCCGGTGGTTGGCCTTCATCAGGGAGCCGCGCCAGATGAACCCCGCCTCGGGGATCCGCCCGGTGCCGATGGCCCGGTCGAGCCAGCGGGCGAGTTCGGGCTTGAGAACCTTCGGCAGGTAGCGGTCGACGAAGCGGGCGTCGCTGTCCCGCAGCGCCACCATCAGGTTCATCTCCGGCTCGAAGGCCCCCTTGCGGGTGGGCAGGTCGAGGGAAAGATGGGCCGTGCCCCGCCCCTCCTCGCCAGCGATGGCAATGGGGCCGCTGTTGACCCGCACCCGGTGGCTGTCGCGGAACCACTGCCAGTCGAGGCGCCCGCGCACCGCGCCGTAGGGCATGAAGTCCTCGTACACCTGGGGGTAGTGCATGGCGAAGCCCTCGGGGCTGTCCAGCTCCACCAGCCCCGCCAGGCCGCTCGGGGTATTGCGCGCCGCGAAATAGCCATTGACGTGGCGGGCCGCCGGCGCCCCCCGCCAGGCGTCGAGGGCGACATCCCGCAGGTTGCCGCTGACCGCCACCCCCGGGCGCTCGCCGGACAGATCCAGGTCGATGAGCAGGGGGGCGATGGCACCCCGGAGATTCAACTCGGCGAGCACGGCGGCGAGGCGCTCCCCGAGCAGATCGGTGCGCGCCAGCAGCTGGTGGGTCGCCGCCAGGTCGAGCCGGTCCACCCTGAGGTCCAGCTCCCCCCAGCGCCGCCCCACCCGCTGGCGGAATTCGAGGCTGAGGGGCGGCAGCGCCTCCGCGCCCCAGTCGCCCCGCAGGTTCTGGAGGCGCAGGCCCCAGTCCTCCCCCGGCTGGTACCAGGCGGTGACCTCGGCGGCGACGTTGCGCAGCGATCCCGCGTCCGCCACCCAGGCGAGGGGGATTTCCGCCGCGGCGAGGGTGCCGCGGCCGTTCACCAGGCCGCCGTCCCGCCAGTCGAACCAGAGGCTGAGGTCGATGTCGGTGTCGATGTCCCCCACCCGGGCCGCCTGCTCGGGGAACCAGCGCCGGGCGATGGCGCCGAGATTGGGGTCGAGACCCAGGCGCTTCAACTGCACGAAGCCGCTGCCGGCGAAGTCGCCGCCGGCGCCGGTGCCCTCGATGATGATCCGCGCCGCCTCCGCGCCATCGTCACCGAGGGCGACCCGGGCCAGGGTGCGGTGAAAACCCCCACCGTTGTCGATGCGCACCTCCGGGGCCCGGGCCGTGGCGACGGTGCCGGAGTAGAAGCGAAGGTCCAGGGTGGCGCCGTCGAGCCGCAGGTAGCCGGTGGCGAACAGCGCCTTGCGCAGGTAGGCCAGCGCCCGGCCATCGCCCCCCGCCAGGGGATGGCCCGCCAGCCACCAGGCGCCGTTGCCATCCTCGACCAGGGTGGCGCGGGCGTTCTCCACCACCAGGCCCTCCCACACCGGGCTGAGGGTGGCGAGGCTTTGCAGCAGGTCGAGTTCGGCGGTGGCCCGCTCCACGGTGATGGCGGTCTCGCCGCTGGCGGGGTCGGCGATCACCAGCCCCCGGGCGGTGAGGCGCGGCGACAGGCCCGACCATTCCCCGCGCAGGCTCTCGGTACTGATGGCCAGGCCCGCCCGGGCCGACAGCCAGGCGTTGAGCTCGGTCTGGTAGCGGCTCGCCACCGGCAGCAGCTCCCGCCCGGCGGCCACCAGGATGGCGAGGGCAATGATCAGCAGCGCGGCCAGGAGCCACAGCCTGTTGAGCACCCAACCCGTCATGCGCCACATGGTCACTGTCTGGCCCTACACCGGAATGATGTCGTACTGCTCCTGGGAGTAGAGCGTCTCCACCCGGAACTGGATGGGGCGACCGATGAACTCTTCCAGGTCCGCCACATTGGAGGAATCCTCGTCCAGCAGGCGGTCGATCACCACCTGGGACGCCAGCACCAGGATGCGCTCGCACTCGAAGGCGCGGGATTCCCGCAGGATCTCCCGCATGATGTCGTAGCACACCGTCTCCGGCGACTTGAGGCGGCCCCGCCCCTCGCACACCGGGCAGGGCTCGCAGAGGATCTGGCCGAGGCTCTCGCTGGTGCGCTTGCGGGTCATTTCCACCAGCCCCAGCTGGGACACGGTGGTGATGCCGGTCTTGGCGCGGTCACGCTCCAGGGCCTTTTCGAGGGTGCGCAGCACCTGGCGGCGGTGCTCCGGGTCGGTCATGTCGATGAAGTCGATGATGATGATGCCCCCCAGGTTGCGCAGCCGCAGCTGGCGGGCGATGGCGGTGGCGGCCTCCAGGTTGGTCTTGAAGATGGTCTCCTCGAGGTTGCTGTGGCCGACGAAGGCGCCGGTGTTGACGTCCACGGTGGTCATCGCCTCGGTCTGGTCGATCACCAGGTAGCCGCCGGACTTGAGCTGGACGTTGCGGGCCAGGGCGCGGTTGATCTCGTCCTCGACGCTGTAGAGGTAGAACAACGGCCGCTCCCCGGGGTAGTGCTCGAGCAGCGGCACCATCTCCGGATTGATCTGCTCGGCAAAGGCCACCATGGCGGCGAACACCTCCCGGGAGTCCACCCGCACCTTTTCCACCTCCGGGCGCAGCATGTCCCGCAGGGTGCGCAGGGACAGGGGCAGGTCCTCGTAGAGGCAGCTGATGTCCCGGGCGGCCTTGATGCGCTCCTGGACCAGCCCCCAGAGGCGGTGGAGAAAGTCCAGGTCGCCGCGAATCTCGTCGAGGCTCGCGCCCTCCGCCACGGTGCGCAGGATATAGCCGTGGCGGGCATCGGGGGCGCCGGGGTCGGTGCCCGGCAATTCCGCCAGGGCCTCCGCCAGCAGCCGCCGCAGGCGCTCCCGCTCCTCCTCGGTATCGATGCGCTGGGACACCCCCACATGGCTCACGTCAGGCATGTACACCAGGTAGCGGGACGACACCGACAGCCGCGAGGTAAGGCGCGCTCCCTTGCTGCCGATCGGGTCCTTGATCACCTGCACCACCACCATCTGGCCCTCCCGCACCAGCTGGCGGATGTCCGTGCCACCGCCGTTGGCGGGCCGCTCCAGCCAGGGGGCGGCGACGATGTCGTCGGCGTGGAGAAAGCCCGCCCGGGCGAGGCCGATGTCGACGAAGGCCGCCTGCATCCCCGGCAGCACCCGCACCACCTTGCCCCTGTAGATATTACCGACGATGCCCCGCCGCCGCGCGCGCTCCACCGCCACCTCCTGGACCACGCCGTTTTCCACCAGCGCGACCCGGGTTTCCATGGGGGTGATATTGACCAGAATTTCCGAACTCATCGGGGGGCGTCCATGTACCAGCAGGGAATGGCGAACAACTGTAACAGTTCCCAGGTTTCCGCCAAAGGCAGCCCCACCACCCCGGAATAGCTGCCCTCGATGGCCTCGACAAAGACCGCGCCGAGGCCCTGGATGGCGTAGCCCCCGGCCTTGTCGGCGGGCTCCCCGGTGCGCCAGTAGGCGCGGCACTCCCTCGGGTCGAGGGGGCGAAAGCGCACCCGGGTATGGCTGTGGCGCAGCGCCCCGCGCTCCCCCTGGACCATGGCCACCGCCGTGTGAACACTGTGGGCGCGGCCGGACAGGGCCATCAGCATGGCCACCGCTTCCTCTTCATCCGCCGGCTTGCCCATCGGTCGACCGTCCACCGTCACCGTGGTGTCGGCGGCGAGCACCGGCAGGCCGGGGAAGAGGGCACTGCCGGCGGCGGCCTTGGCGCGGGCGAGGCGGCCCACGTAATCCTCCGGGGCCTCGCCGGGCAGCGGCGTCTCGTCGAGATCCACGGCGGCGACCCGAAAGCGGGCGCCGATCTGGGCCAGCAGGTCGCGGCGCCGGGGGGAGGCGGAGGCGAGGATGAAATGGGCGCTGTCTGCCATGGAAAATCCTGTGCCGGGGGCCCGGCGTCGTTGCTGTCACGGGCCCGGCGGGTGCCGGGCGCTCCTCATTCCGGCGGCTGGAGGCGGTTGAGCGCTCCCGCCAGCAGGGGCCACAGGGGCAGGGTGGTCAATACCGGGAAGAACATCCGCCAGCTGTCCGCGTCCTTGCCCGCCAGCAGGTAGACCACGATCACCACCAGCTGGTAGATCACCGCCAGGGGCGCCACCACCAGCAGCTGGTGCCACAGGGAAAAGTGGCGCAGGCGCTCGCCGGCCAGCTCCAGCAGGTAGGCGCACACCAAGAGCGCCAGGGCCCGCTGGCCGAGGATGCCGCCGGCGAGGATATCGAGGCCAAGACCCACCAGCCAGGCAAAACCGAGCCCCAGGCGATGGGGTTCCCGCAGCAGCCAGTAGATGGCCACCAGGAACACCAGCAGCGGGCGCCAGTGGGTCAGCTCCCCCCGGAGGGGATGGAAGTGCAGGGTGTAGGCGCCCAGCAGGCTGAGCAGGAAGGCGAGGGAGACGACCGATCTAGTCATCGCCGGCCCGGTCGTCCGCGGGGTTGGTCTCGGGGTCGGGGAGCGGATCCGCCGGGGGTGGCGGTACCTCGCTGGCGAAGCTCTCCACCTCGGAGAACACCAGCAGCAGGTGGCGGCTCTGCTCCAGGTTCGCGGCGGGCTCCACCTCGACGGTGAGGAAGGGCCGGCCGGGGTCGCGGTGGATGTCGAGCACGGTGCCCACCGGATAGCCCACCGGGAAGCGACCGCCAAGGCCGGAACTGACCAGGTGATCGCCCTCCTTGATATCCACCGTGGGGGACACGAAGCGCAGCTGCAGGCGGCGGAAATCCCCGCGCCCCTCGGCGATGGCCCGCACCCCGTTGCGGATCACCTGCACCGGCAGGGCGTGGTTGTTGTCGGTGATCAGCAGCACCGTGCTGGCGTGCTCGCCGACGGCGATAACCTGGCCCATCAGCCCCCGGTCGTCGAGCACCGGCTGGCCCTGGTAGGCACCGTCGACGGCGCCCCGGTTGATGGTGATGGTGTGGGTAAGGGGGTCGGTGGAGACGCCGATCAGCTCCGCCACCAGCACCCTGTCCTTGAGCAGCTCGGTGGCGCTCAGCAGGCTGCGCAGGCGGGCATTCTCGGCGGAGATCGCCGCCATGCGCTGCAACTGGCCGCTGTAGACCAGCAATTCCTGGCGCAGGCGGGCGTTCTCGTTGTCCCATTCCACCCGGGACAGCAGCGCTTCGTCGCCCCACTCCCCGAGCCGGCCGGGCACGGTGGTGATCCATTGCAGGGGCAGGGACACCTGGCCGAGACGGGCGGTGACGGGATCGAGCCAGTCGGTGAGGGTGTCCACCGCCACCAGGCTCAGGGCGACGAGGCCGAGCACCAGCAGTTTGATCGCCGACGAGGGGCCAGAGGTAAAGAGTCTCTTGATGGCAACACCCCTTCTCGTCGGACGGTCAGCTGGACATCACATCCAGATGACGCTTGTCCATCATGTCGAGCGCCTTGCCGCCGCCCTTGGCCACGCAGTTCAACGGTTCGTCGGCGACGATCACCGGCAGGCCGGTCTCGGCGCTGAGCAGGCGGTCGATATCCCTGAGCAGGGCGCCACCGCCGGTGAGCACGATGCCGGTCTCGGCGATATCGGAGGCCAGCTCCGGCGGCGACTGCTCCAGCACCCGCTTGAGGGACTGGACGATGGCCGCCAGGGGCTCCTGCAGGGCTTCGAGGATCTCGTCGCTGTTGAGGGTGAAGCTCTTCGGCACTCCCTCCGCCAGGTTGCGGCCGCGCACGTCGATCTCCCGCACCTCGGTGCCCGGGTAGGCGCTGCCGATCTCCATCTTGATGCGCTCGGCGGTGCTCTCGCCGATCACGCTGCCGTACTTGCGGCGCACGAAGTTGGAGATCGCCTCGTCGAAGCGGTCACCCCCCACCCGCACCGAGTCGGAGAACACCACCCCGTTGAGGGACAGGATGGCGATCTCGGTGGTGCCGCCGCCGATATCCACCACCATGGAGCCGCAGGCCTCCTCCACCGGCAGGCCGGCGCCGATGGCCGCCGCCATGGGCTCCTCGATCAGGTACACCTCGCGGGCGCCGGCGCTGAAGGCGGACTCGCGGATGGCCCGCTTCTCCACCTCGGTGGCCATGGCGGGCACGCAGATCAGCACCCGGGGGCTCGGGGGAATGAAGCTGTGGGAGTGGACCTTCTTGATGAAGTGCTGGAGCATCTTCTCGGTGACCTGGAAGTCGGCGAGCACGCCGTCCTTCAGGGGCCGGATGGCGGTGATGTTGCCGGGGGTACGGCCCAGCATGCGCTTGGCCTCGACACCCACCGCCTCGACGATCTTCTGCCCCTGGCGATGGCGGATCGCCACCACCGAGGGCTCGTTGAGGACGATGCCCTTGTCGCGCACATAGATGAGAGTATTGGCGGTTCCCAGATCAATGGACAGGTCATTGGAGAACAGGCCACGCAACCGTTTAAACATACGACTTGGTTTTCCCGTATAAAAAGATAACCGCCGCAGCGGCTTGGCGCGCTGCGCGGCGAACTCGAAACAGCCAAATGGGGCCGACTGTAGCAACCGGAGGGATTCAGGGCAAGGCGCAAATATGCTACGGTTACGCCCCTGCCCTGAAGGGCCACACCTGCGCCCACTGGCCCTGTTAAAAAGACGGGAATCATACCATGACAATCCAACGATCGGACATTGAAAAGCTGGCGGAACTCGCCCGCATCCAGATCAGCGAAGAGAACATCACCGCCACCCTGACGAGCCTTGGCAACGTGCTCCAGCTGGTGGACCAGCTCCAGGCGGCGGACACCACCGGCATCGCCCCCATGGCCCACCCCCTCGACGCGGTGCAGCGCCTGCGCCCCGACACCGTCACCGAGCCCAACCGCCGCGACGCCTTCCAGGCCATCGCCCCGGCCACCGAGAACGGCCTCTACCTGGTGCCCAAGGTCATCGAGTAACCCCCGGCCAGCCCCGCCCCACCGCGACTCCCAGCAGGATTTCCTCCACAGGATCTGGTAACCCCCATGCATGACAAGACCCTCGCGCAACTGAGCGCCGGCCTCGCCAGTGGCGAATTCTCCAGCGTCGAGCTGACCCGCCACTTCCTCGACCGCATCCAGCGCCTCGACGCCACCTACAACGCCTTCATCACCGTGACCGGCAGCGAGGCCCTGCAAAGCGCCGCCGCCGCGGACGCCCGGCGCGCCAGCGGCGATGCCGTGCACCCCCTCTGTGGCGTGCCCATCGCCCACAAGGACATCTTCTGCACCGAGGGTGTGCGCACCAGCTGCGCCTCGAAAATGCTCGACAACTTTGTGCCCCCCTACAACGCCACGGTGGTGGAGAACTTCCTCGCCGCCAGCGCGGTGGTGCTGGGCAAGACCAATATGGACGAGTTCGCCATGGGCTCCTCCAACGAGACCAGCTGGTACGGCCCGGTGAAGAACCCCTGGGACACCGGCTGCGTGCCCGGGGGCTCCTCCGGCGGTTCCGCCGCCGCGGTGGCCGCCCGCCTCGCCCCCGCCGCCACCGCCACCGACACCGGCGGCTCCATTCGCCAGCCGGCGGCCCTGTGCGGCATCTCCGGGTTGAAGCCCACCTACGGCCGGGTGTCCCGCTGGGGCATGATCGCCTTCGCCTCCAGCCTCGACCAGGGCGGCCCCCTGGCCCGCACCGCGGAGGACCTGGCGCTGATGATGAACGTCATGGCCAGCTTCGACCCCAAGGATTCCACCTGCCTCGACCTGGAAGTCCCCGACTACACCACGAATCTGAACGACGGCATCGCCGGCCTGCGCATCGGCGTGCCGAAGGAGTATTTCGACGCGGGCCTAAATCCCAAAACCGCCGAGGCGGTGCAGGCCGCCATCCGCGAGCTGGAAAAACTGGGCGCCAAGGTGCAGGAGATCTCCCTGCCCCACAGCGGCCTGTCGGTGCCCGCCTACTACGTGATCGCCCCGGCGGAGGCCTCCGCCAACCTGTCCCGCTTCGACGGTGTGCGCTACGGCCACCGCTGCGCAGACCCCGCGGACCTCCGCGACCTCTACATGCGCACCCGCGCCGAGGGCTTTGGCGACGAGGTCAAGCGCCGCATCCTGGTGGGGGCCTACTGCCTGTCCGCCGGCTACTACGACGCCTACTACAACAAGGCCCAGCAGGTGCGCCGCCTGATCAAGCAGGATTTCGTCAGCGCCTTCGAGCAGGTGGACATGATCCTCGGCCCCACCTGCCCCAACCCGGCCTTCCCCTTCGGCAGCAAGGGGGACAACCCGGTGGCCATGTACCTGGAGGATATCTACACCATCGCCACCAACCTGGCGGGGCTCCCCGGCATGTCCATCCCCTGTGGTTTCGTCGACGGCAAGCCGGTGGGCCTGCAGATCGTCGGCAACTATTTCAGCGAGGCGCGGATGCTCAACCTGGCGCACCAATACCAGCAAGTCACCGACTGGCACGACAAGGCACCGGAGGGCATCGCATGAGCTGGGAAACCGTAATCGGCCTCGAGGTCCACGTCCAGCTGGCCACCCAATCCAAGATCTTCTCCGGCAGCAGCACCGCCTTTGGCGCCGAGCCCAACACCCAGGCCAGCGCCGTCGACCTGGCCATGCCCGGCACCCTGCCGGTGGCCAATGAACAGGCCTTCCACTACGCCATCATGTTTGGCTTGGCGGTCAACGCCGAGATCGGCAGGACCTCGGTGTTCGAGCGCAAGAACTACTTCTACCCCGACCTGCCCAAGGGCTACCAGACCACCCAGCTGGCGAAACCCATCGTCGGCCCCGGCTGGGTCGACATCCAGCTCAAGGACGGCAGCCACAAGAAGGTGCGCATCCACCACGCCCACCTGGAAGAGGACGCCGGCAAGTCCCTCCACGAGGACTTCCACGGCATGACCGGCATCGATCTCAACCGCGCCGGCACCCCCCTGATCGAAATCGTCTCCGAGCCGGATATGCGCAGCGCCGAGGAGGCAGTGGCCTTCGCCAAGAAGCTGCACTCCATCGTCACCTCCCTGGGGATCTGCGACGGCAACATGTCCCAGGGCTCCATGCGCTTTGACGTCAATATCTCGGTGCGCAAAAAGGGCGAGGAAAAACTCGGCACCCGCACCGAGACCAAGAACCTCAATTCCTTCAAATTCATGGAGGAAGCCATCAAGCTAGAGGTGGAGCGCCAGATCGACGTGATCGAGGACGGCGGCAAGATCATCCAGGAAACCCGCCTCTACAACGGCGACACCAAGACCGCCCGCTCCATGCGCAGCAAGGAAGAGGCCAACGACTACCGCTACTTCCCCTGCCCCGACCTGCTGCCGGTGGTGATCGACGACGCCACCATCGAACGGCTTCGGGAGACCCTGCCGGAACTGCCCGACGCCCGCCAGCGGCGCTTCGTCGAGCAGTACGGCCTGTCCGACTACGACGCAGGCATCCTCGGCGACGACGCCGCCATGGCCCATTACTTCGAGGCTGTGGTAAAGGTCTGCGGCGACGCCAAGCTGGCCGCCAACTGGATCATGGGGGACCTCTCCGCGCGCCTCAACAGCGAGGACAAGACCCTCGCCGACTGCCCGGTGAGCGCCGAGCACCTCGGCCAGATGATCCTGCGCATCAAGGACAACACCATCTCCAACAAGATGGCCAAGGAAGTGCTGCAGGGCATCTGGGCCGGCGAAGGCGACCCAGACACCGTGATCGACAGGCGGGGCCTGAAACAGGTATCCGACAGCGGCGCCATCGAAGCCCTGGTGGCGGACGTGCTCGCCGCCAACGGCCCCCAGGTGGACAACTACCGCAACGCCGACGACGCCAAGCGCCCCAAGATGCTCGGCTTCTTCGTCGGCCAGATCATGAAGGCCTCCAAGGGCCAGGCCAATCCCCAGCAGGTCAACGACATCCTGCTGAAAAAACTCACCGAACTGCTCTGACCGGATTCCACCATGACCGCGCAACGCAAGGACAAAAAGAAAGTCATCGGCGAAGTATTCGACGACGCCCGCATCCAATCCTTCCTGCAATTCCAGCCCCCGGAAGGCGTCGACGCCGACTACCATGTGCTGGAAAAGGCCTACCGCGGGATGACTGCGGAAAGCTTCGCGACCTTTATCAAGTTCTTCCTCGAAGCAGGCCGGGATATCAACGCCACCAATCCCCAGGGCAGAACCATGCTGGCGGAGATGAAAACCCACCGCCTGGCGGAGGAGTATATCGAGGCCATGGAGCGCAACGGGGCGCGCTAGTGAATCGCTGAAGGACGGACAAACACGCCGGGGATGCAAATAAAAACAACGAGCCGACGGAGCAGCAACTGCAATCTGATATGCGGAATCGCGGGTATCCCCTAAAGCCTATGGCCTGCCTGAGATGTTGGGCTTCCTGCGTCAGCCCAACCTACTCGTTCGAGCCCGACGCCGCCAGCCACCGCACCAGTCCCTCCCCCGCCCGCTTGCCGGTGGCGAAGCAGGCGCTGAGCAGGTAGCCGCCGGTGGGGGCCTCCCAGTCGAGCATTTCCCCGGCGATGAAAACCCCGGGCAGGGCCGACAGCATCAGATCCCCATCGACCCCGTCGAAGCGCACGCCCCCGGCGCTGCTGATGGCCTCGGCGATGGGGCGGGGGGCGCGGGGCATCAGGGGCGTGGCCTTGAGGGCGGCGGCGACTGCATCGGCATCGCCCTGGTCGAGGGTTGGGCAACACTCCCGAAGCAGGGCGCCGGCGATGGGTGGGAGGCGCAGGCGCTTGCGCAGCAGGTTGGCGAAGGACATGCCGCCCCGGGGTTGGCGCAGGCGCTCGGCGATCTCCCGGGGGCCGGTGTCCGGCAGCCAGTCGAGCCAGAGGGTTGCCGGCGCCCCGGTCGCGAGCAGGTCCCGCAGCGGCGCGCTCAAGGCGTAGACCAGGCTGCCCTCGATGCCGTATGCGCTCACCACGAATTCCCCCTTGCGGCGCCAGGGGCGGCCGTGGCGATCGATGAGGGACAGGGCCGCATGCTTGACGGGGGTGCCGGCAAAGCGCTCCCGCAGGTGCGCGCTCCAGGGCAGCTCAAACCCGCAGTTGCTGGGGGCGAGGGGCGCCACCGGCACACTGGCCCCGACGAGCACCTGGCACCAGGCGCCATCGGAGCCGAGCCGGGGCCAACTGGCGCCGCCCAAGGCCAAAACCACGGCGTCGAATGCCTCGACCCGCTCCCCCGCCGGGGTCGCGAAACGCCAGCCCCGGGCCGGGTCGTCGTCAACCCACCCGAGCCAGCGGTGGCGGGGATGAAACAGCACTCCAAGGCCCCGCAGCCGATGCAGCCAGGCGCGCAGCAACGGTGCGGCCTTCATATCCGTAGGAAATACCCGCCCCGAACTGCCCACGAAGGTATCGATGCCAAGGCCGTGGATCCAGGCCCGCAGTTGCGCCGGCGGCAGGCCGTCGAGGGCTGGCCGCAACGCATTTTCGGCCGCCCCATAGCGGGTGAGGAAGGTGGCGTAATCCTCGCCGTGGGTGATGTTCATGCCCCCCACCCCCGCCAGCAGGAACTTGCGGGCGACGCTCGGCATGGCGTCGTAGATACGCACCGCCAGGCCCTGGCCGGCGATGGCTTCCGCCGCCATCAGGCCCGCGGGGCCTGCGCCAATCACGGCCACCACCGGGGGCGGGGTCTTGGGGAGGGCGGGGGATTCGGGCATGGGCATCGCGGGTGGGTGGCGGGAGGGGCCATCTTACTGCCTGACGGGGCCCTGACAAGGCGCCCCCCGCGCCCGGGGCCCTCAGGAGGCCGGCGGCGGGGGGGCTGAAGAAGGTGAGGCCGGCAAGCTCCCGGCGCCGATAGCCCCAGAGGCTCGACACCGCAAACCCCACCGCGAACATGAGGATATTGCCCACCAGCCCGGTGTAGTAGAGGTCGAAGGGCAGGGTCAGCCCCGCCGGCAGCCAGCCGCGATGGGCGAGGATGGTCCAGAGGGTGAACAGCGCGGTGGCGACGATGCCCGCCCACACCGCCCGGGCGTCCCCGTGGCGGGTACAGAAGCCGAGCAGATACATGCCGAGCAACCCGCCCCCGAGCAGCGAGGTGAGAATGACGGAGGCATCCTGCAGGGTGGTGGTGTGGGCCCGGGACAGCACCACCGCCCCCATGATCATCAGCCCGCTGGTGATGGCGGCGATCACCCAGGCGCGGCGCAGGTAGTGCCCGTCGCTGCGGCCTGGGCGCAGGTGGCGGCGGTAGATATCAACGATCCCCACCGTGGAAATGGCGTTGATGGAGGAGTCGAGGGACGACATGGCGGCGGCCAGGGCGGCGGCGATCACCAGGCCTGCGAGGCCCGTGGGCAGGTGGTTCATGATGAAGTACGGCAGGATGCCCTCCACCTTGCGGCTGCCATCCAGCATGGCGGCGGCCTCCGGGGCGGGAAACTGCTGGAAGAACACGAACAGGGCGGTGCCGAGGAACATGTAGAAAGCCCAGATGGGCAGGCTCGCCAGGGCGCACACCAGCATGGCCTTGCGGGCCTCCCGGTCGCTTTTCGAGGCGCAGTAGCGCTGCACCGTGTTCTGGTTGGCGGTGTATTCCGTCAGCCAGCTGATCAGCCCCATCAGAAACAGCATGGAGACGGTTTTCTCGCTGAGGCCAAAGCCCCATGCCAGGGGTTGCAGCTGGCCGTCGTTCAAGTCGGAGAAGCTCAGTTTGTCGTGGGCCGCCGCCACCCTGAACACCTGGTCGAGGCCGCCGGGCAGCAGGTCCACCACCACGTAGAGGCACAGGGCGCCCCCCACCAGCAGCACCAGGGTCTGGATCACGTCGGTCCAGATCACCGCGTCGAAGCCACCGACGATGGTATAGAGCCCCACGAACACCCCCGCAAGGACGATGCACAGGGTAACGTCGAGGCCCGTCAGCTCGCGCACCAGCAGCGCAAGCAGATAGAGGATGATGCTGATCCGCACCAGCTGGGCGCAGATAAAGGCGAGGGCCGCGTACACCCGGATGGACGGGCCGAAGCGCTTTTCCAGGTATTCATAGGCGGTGGTGGTCTTGCCCTGGCGGAAAAACCGGATGAAAGAATACGCCGCCACGAAGGCGCCGATGGGCAGTGCCAGGTTGGGGACATAGCGCGCCCAGGCGGTCTTGTAGGCGTCCCCCGGATAGGCGAGAAAGGTGATGGAACTGATGGAGGTGCCCACGAGGCTCAGGCCAATGGCCCAGCCCGGGAAGGCGCGGCCGCCGACGAAATACTCCTCGGTGCTGTCGTTGCGGCGGGAGAAATACAGCCCCACCGCCGCCACCAGGGCGAGGTAGACGACAAGGGTGGCGAGGTCGGCAAGGGCGAGGCGCATGGACGGGGCTTTCCGTTGGGGAGAATAGCGGCGGGATAATCCCCGTCAGCCCGGGCGCTCGACGTGGCGGGGGTATTTGCCGAGGGTGGCGATCATCAGCCCCGCCAGCAGGCCCATGGGAATCACCGCGACCAAAAACATCTCGTAGGAGCCCCAGCGGTCGTGGATCCACCCCGCCAGCACCGGGCCCAGCCCCATGCCCGCCAGCAGCCCCGAGGCGATCCAGCCGAACAGGGCGGCGAAATTGCGCATGCCGAAGAACCGCGAACACAGGTAGATGATGGCGTCGTACTCGCCGCCCACGGAGAGGCCGAGCACCGCCACCGCCACCACCGCCGCGGGCACCGACCCGGGAAAGGCCAGCAGGATCAACGCCGCCACGATGGGCAGGCTGACGCTGATGGTGCCCACCGGGGGCCCCGGAAGGCGGTCCATCAGATAGCCCACCGTGAGCCGCCCGATGATGGACATGATACCCACCATCCCGGCGAGGGACACCGCCGTGGCCCGCGAGATCCCCGCATCCCCCAGCAGGGGCACCAGGTGAACCACGAAGCCCACCACGATCAGGGTGGTGATCAGGGCCGCGGCCCACAGCTGGTAGAACTGCCGGGCGCGGAATCCCTCCGCCATCGACCAGCCCGTCAGCATGGCCGGCGCCGTGGCCTTGGTGCCCGCCGGGCTCAGCCGCAGGCGGTCCCGGGCGTCGAAAAAGAGGAACCACATGGTCGGCACCACCAGCACGGCGGCGCCGAGGCCGAGCCCCAGGTAGGCCCCGCGCCAGCCGAAGTGCTCGATCAGGTAGTTGGCGACAATGGGCGTCAGGGCCGAGCCGAGGCCGGTGCCACTCAGCACCACGGCGAGGGCCAGCCCGCGACTTTTGTTGAACACCGAGGACACGGCGGTGGACCACACCGTGGGCTTCATGAACAGGGTGCTCAACGCCACCAGCACCCACAGGCCCCACCAGCTCCAGATGGAGCTGGTGGCCAGGGACAGGACGGCGATGCTGGCGCACAGGAACACCGTGCCCGGCAGGGCGATCCGGCGCGACCCTAGGCGGTTGACCAGGTAGCCGAACAGCGGCGCGCCAAACACCCCGATAACCGACACCAGGCTCAGCCCGGCGCTGATCTCGGCCCGGGACCAGCCGAACTCGCGCTCCAGGGGCTCGATGAAAATACCCGTGGAGTAGACATGGATACTGCCGAGGGCCACCCCGAGGGTGGCGGCGAGCACCAGGGGCCAGTGGGTGCGCCATTCCTGGCGGGCGGTCAGCGCCATGGGATTTCCTCTGGTTGCCGCGGCGTGGATCGCGCCGCGGATTTGACGAGGGCTGCGCGGCGCCCCGGCACCGCCAAGCGGCCCCGGGGCGCGGGCGGGGTGGCGGTCAGGCGGGGTCCCAGACCAGGGGCAGCTCCATCACGTGCATGACGTTGGTCATCTGGAACGGCACCTTGAAGCCGGGCTTGACCCGGAACTCCGGCAGCATGGCGAGCATGTCCTGCATGGCGACCTTCAGCTCCCGGCGCGCCAGGTGGGCGCCGAGACAGCGGTGGATGCCGTGGCCGAGGCTCAGGTGCACCGGGCGGCGGTCGAGGCGCACCTCCTGGGGGGAGTCGTAGGCCGCCGGGTCGTTGGAGCCCAGGGGCGTGGACATGGCCACCCGGTCGCCGGGCTTGATGGTCACGCCGTGGATCTTGATCTCGTTCTTGCACACCCGGATGGTGGTGACCGCCGCATAGGCGCGCATCAGTTCGAGGATGCCCTGCTCGATGCGGGACGGGTCTTCCCTCAGCAGGCGCTGGTCGTCCAGGTGGGTGGCGAGGTGGTGGAAGTGGAACCCGAGGTTGGCGGTGACGGTGTCGAGGCCGCCGATGAACAGGTTGAAGCAGTGGCCGAACACCTCCTCCTTGGTCCAGGGCCGGCCGTCGGCCTCCAGCTGCATGGTTCTGGAGATGAGATCGTCGGTGGGGTTCTTCTCCCGCTTCTCGATCTCCTCGTAGAGAAACTGCTTGAGGGTGGCGATGGCGTTGCGGCGGTCATCGGGGATGGCGGTGTGCAGCAGGTTGTATTCCCAGTCGAGGAATTCGTACATGCGGTCGAGGGGCAGGCCCAGCAGGTCGAGGACGATGCTCACCGGGAAGGGCACGGCAAAGTCCTTGATGAAATCCACCTCCCCCTTGTCCTTGAACCTGTTGATCAGCTCGGCGGCGCGGGTGCTGATCTTGGTCTCCTGCTTGGCCATCTCCCGGGGCGAGAAGCCGGGCTCCAGGGCGCGGCGGAAGGCGGTGTGCTTCGGGGGGTCCAGCTCGGTGGGAATCACATCCCAGCTCTCGCCGATCATGGGGGCGAACATGGAGTTGCCCTTCTTGATGAAATCCACGTTGTTCTCGTACACCGCCTTCAGGTCCTCGGCGCGGGTCAGCACCCAGCAACCCCGGGGCGGCACCGGGAAGACGTTGGTGCCGAAGAAGATCGGCGGGCCCTTGTGGAGCTCGGGCACCAGGTGCTTGTGGGGGTGGACGTAGCTGGTCTGGCGGCTGGTGAGGGGGAAAGGCATCGCCAGTTCGGGGGGAACGTGGGCGGGAATGGTATCGACGTCGGCATTCATGGGGGCAGCTCCGGGCTGGTGGCGTTATGATTGTGGGCCGGATTGTAACACCGCTTTAATGGCCGGCGACAACGGCCACTGCGCCGCCCTGTCGACGGCGAGCGGGCAACCTGCGCCGGGCCGCGGCTTTCTGCGGCGACGGGGGCCGTGATAACCTCCCCCAACCTTCCCAAACCATAACAACGGAGCGACATCGTGACAGACGCAGACCGGGCAGCCGCCCTCGACACCCTGATTGCCAAGGACCAGATCCGCGATCTGGTCCTCGCCTACTGCCGGGCCATCGACCGCAAGGATTTCGACCTGCTGCGCCAGCTCTATCACCCCGGCGCGGGGGATGAGCACGGCAGCAACCCCAGCGGCACGGCGGAGGAGTTCTTTGCCATCCTGCCGCCGATGATGGAAGTGGCCGAGACCCTGCAGCACAACATCACCAACCACTACATCAAGGTGGACGGCGACTACGCCGAGGGGGAGGCCTACCTGGTGGCCCATACCGTGGTGAGGATGAACGACCAGCACTACGCCTTCCTGCAGGGCGCCCGCTATCTGGACAAATACGAGCGCCGCGACGGGGTATGGAAGTTCAGCCATCGCCGGGTGGTGGCGGACTGGCTGCAACGCTACGGCGTGCCCCCCGCCGACCTCGCCACCGCCCCGGAGATTCCCGGCATGCTGCCCGGCTCCAGCGGCGGGGACGACAACTCCTACGGCTACTTCCGGCTGTTCCGCCGCGCCGAGCGATAGCTTCCCGGTGAAGGCCGCGGCCCCCCTCGACTACCGCGAGCTCGCCCGGCGGCGGCTGCCCCATTTCCTCTTCGAGTACATGGACGGCGGCGCCTTCGACGAGGCTACCCTGGCCCGCAACCGCGCCGACCTCGCCGCCATTGCCCTGCGCCAGCGGGTGCTGCGGGATGTCTCGGGGCTCAACCTGTCCACCCGGCTGTTCGGCCAGAGGTTGAACATGCCGGTGATTCTCGGCCCCATCGGCCTCGCGGGGATGAATGCCCGGCGGGGCGAGGTGCAGGCCGCCCGGGCGGCGGAGGCGGCGGGCATCCCCTTTACCCTCTCCACGGTATCCACCTGCCCCCTGGACGAGGTGCGCGCTGCCGTGACGACGCCGTGCTGGTTCCAGCTCTATGTGATTCGCGACCGCGGGTTTCTCCGCGACCTGCTCGCCGAGGCCCTGGCGGCGGGCTGCACCACCCTGGTGTTCACCGTGGACATGCCGGTGCCCGGCACCCGCTACCGGGATTATCGCGCCGGCCTCGCCGGCGCCCCCGGGATGCGGGGCGCCCTGCGCCGGGTGTGGCAGGGGGCCCTGCGCCCCCTCTGGGCCTGGGACGTGGGCATCCGGGGCCGCCCCCACAGCCTCGGCAACGTCGCGCCGGTGCTCGCCGGGCGGACGGGCATCGAGGATTTCTTCGCCTGGATGCGCAACAACTTCGACCCGGCGGTGAACTGGGACATTCTCGACTGGATTCGCGACGCCTGGCCCGGCCAGCTCATCGTCAAGGGGATTCTCGATCCCGACGACGCCCGCCAGGCGGCGGCCGCCGGGGTGGACGGCATCGTCGTCTCCAATCACGGCGGCCGCCAGCTGGACGGCGCACTCTCCACGGCGGCAGCCCTGCCCGCCATTGCCGACGCGGTGGGACAACGCACCACCGTGCTGGTGGACGGCGGCGTGCGCTCCGGCCTCGACGTGGTGCGCATGCTGGCCCTGGGGGCGAAGGGGGTGCTGCTCGGCCGCGCCTGGGCCTACGCCCTCGCCGGGGACGGCGGGCGGGGCGTCAGCCACCTGCTGGCGCTGATGGAGGCGGAAATGCGCGTCGCCATGGCCCTCACCGGGGTGACGCGGGTGGCGGACATCACCCCGGAGATTGTCGCCTGAGGCCCGCGCCAGGGGCATTCCCGGCGCGCAGGCGGATCACGGGGCGTCGCCCCATCAACCCAGCGCAGCGGCAAAGATCGCCGCCAGGCGCCGCTCCGCCCAACTCTCCCCCCGGAGGTTTTCCACAAAGCCGCAGTGGCCGCCGTGGGCCTGGATATCCAGGTGCAGGTGGCGGTTGTAGGCGATACGGGCGATATCCGCCACCGGGATGATGGGATCGTCGGCGGCGGCGATCAGGTGGGCGGGCACCCGCAGCTCCGCCAGCCGGTCCCCGCTGAGGGCGTAGGCGGCGAAGTAGCTGGGCACATCCGGGTAGGGCGTGTGGCGGGGGACGAAAAAGCGGTTGAGGTCGTCCACCCGCTTCGCCCTCGCCAGGCCATCGCCATAGCCGAGGTCCGGGAAATGGCGCAGCTTGCGCCTCAGGGAGCGCGACCAGCGCCGGAAAAAATAGCGCTCGTAGACAAACCAGCCGCAGTTGAGGGCCGCCATGGCGGCGGCTGGGTCCACCGGCGGGCAGATGGCCACCACGGCGTCGAGACCGAGGGCCGCGCCGCGATCGGCGGCGATGCGCAGGGCGAAATTGCCCCCCAGGGAAAAGCCCCCGAGGCACACCCGCCCGTAGCGGCGGCCGTCGAGGAAGGTGGCGATGGCACCGGCCACCTCGGGGCTGCGGGTGGAGTTGAACAGCTCCCTGTTGAGGTGGTGGGAATCGCCGTGATCCCGCAGGTTTAGGCGCAGCACGTCAAAGCCGAGGCCGAGCAGGCGCTGGGCGGTGGTGAGCTGGTAGGCGGAGCGGCTCGACCCTTCCCAGCCGTGGAGCAGGATGGCAACGGCATCCCGGGGCGCCGGCGCGGGGTCGAATTCGCCGAGCAGCACGGTGCCGTCGTCGGCGCGCAATTCAAGGGACTCGCCGCGCCGGTTGGCGGCCAGGCGCGCCGCCCGGATTCGCTTCGGGCCGATACTGCCCAGCAGGGTTTGCAGATGGGGATTGCGCAGATAGGCCGGCGGCCGAAAATCCCGTTGCGACCTGGCGGGCGTGGCGATGGAACTGCTCTCTCCATCCATTGGGCAGGCCCTCAGGTGCCGCAGAAGGTGCGTGTCACCACCTGGTGCGGCGCCGGCGGCAGGGTCAGGTCGGCGTCGGCCGGGTCGACCTCGAAGGGCCGCGCCAGGCGCTCCACCAGGCGCTGGAAGGGGGCGAAGTCGCCGTCGTCCTCCGCCGCGCGGATGGCCTGCTCCACCCGGTGATTGCGGGGAATGTAGGCCGGGTTGGCGGCGTGCATGGCCCGCTGGACCTGGGCCGGGCTGAAACCCTGGGCCCGGTGCAGGGCCCGCAGTTCCTCGATCAGGGGATCGAGGGACGGGGGCAGGGGATAGTCCACCGGCGGCGCCGCGGCGCCATCCGGGTCCGCCAGGTCCGCCAGGCGGCGAAAGGTCAGGGTAAAGTCGAGCTGGTCCGTCGCCATCCGGGCCAGCAGGGCATCCGCCAGCCGCGCCGTCCCGTCGTCGGGCACGGCGAGGCCGAGCTTGCGGTGCAGGCCGAGGCTGTAGGCGGTCTCGTAGCGGCGGGGAAAGTCGTCGAGGATCCCCTGGGCGCGGGCCACCACCGCCTCGGCATTGGCCCCCGGGCCCTCCGCCTCGATCATCAGCGGCAGCAGGGATTGGGCCAGCCACGACAGGTTCCACTGGGCGATCAGCGGCTGGTTCTTGTAGGCGTAGCGCCTGCCCTGGTCGATGGCGCTGAAGCAGGCGTTGGGGTCGTAGCCCTCCATGAAGGCGCAGGGGCCGTAGTCGATGGTCTCCCCGCACACCAGCATGTTGTCGGTGTTCATCACCCCGTGGATGAACCCCACCAGCTGCCACTGGGCGATCAGCGTCGCCTGGCGGGCCACCGCCTGATCCAGCAGGGCGAGATAGGGGTTGTCCGCCCCCCGCGCCTCGGGAAAGTCCCGGGCGATCACATGGTCGGCCAAGAGGCGCAGGGCCTCGTTGTCCTCCCGGGCGAGAAAATACTGGAAGTGCCCCACCCGGATATGGCTGCGGGCCACCCGGGTGAGGATGGCCCCCGGCAGCGCCCGGTCCCGGTACACCGGCGCGCCGGTGGTCACCGCCGCCAGGCTGCGGGTGGTGGGAATGCCGAGGGCCGCCATGGCCTCGCTGACGATATATTCCCGGAGCACCGGCCCCAGGGGCGAGCGGCCGTCGCCGCCCCGGGACCAGGGGGTCGGCCCCGCGCCCTTGAGCTGGATATCGAAGCGGCGGCCCTCCCCGTCCACCACCTCCCCCAGCAGGATGGCGCGGCCATCCCCGAGCTGGGGATTCCAGCCGCCAAACTGGTGGCCGGCGTAGACTCCGGCAAGGGGTTCGGCGCCGGGGGGCAGCTGGTTGCCCGCAAAAGCCGCCAGCGCCTCTGGCGATGCCAGCCAGTGGGCGTCGATGCCGAGTTGCGCCGCCAGGGGCCCATTGACGCGGATCAGCGCCGGCGCGGGCACCGGGGTGGGGTGCTCCCGGGCGTGGAAGCGCGGGGGCAGGCGGGCGTAGCTGTTGTCGAAGGGGATCGGGGCGGGATTGGTCATGGCCCTAGTGTGCATCAGCCGGAGGAATTAGGAAACGCGCAAGCATTCCGTCAACTCTCCCGCCGGGCGGCCTCCACCAGGGCGCGGATGGCCCAGCGGCGCGCCCGGCGTGCCTCGGCGTCGTCGAGCCCGAGCACATCGCGACACACGATAAATGCCTCGGTGCCGATCATCACCGCGAGGGCCTGGCGCAGGCGCCTCAGGGCCCCGGGCTTGAGCTCCCCCCGCAGCGGCTCCAGGGCGCCGTCGATCAGCGGCGTGCGGCGGTTCTGGCGGGCGGGCACCCCGTCCCCGTCGCCGCCGGCGGCCCGCCCCCGCACTGTCTCCGCCAGCATCAGGCGCATGGCCCCTTCGTTGGCGGTGATCATGGCCTCGAAGGCGGCGTCCACCGCCTCCAGCCGCGCCACCGGGTCGCCGGAGGCGCCGGGGCCGAACAGGGCTTGCGGGGTCGGGGTTTCCAGGTCGAGGGCCGACTCCACCAGCAGGGCATCGATGCTGGGGAAGTAGCGGTAGGCGGTGGCGCGGGATACCCGGGCCGCCTCCGCCACCGCCTCGAGGCTGGGCTTGTGGCCATCCCGGGAGAGCTGTGCGGCGGCCACCAGCAGATCCTTGCGGGTGCGATGGCGCTGGTTGGCCCGACCGCGACCGCCAGATCCCGCCCTCGGCCCCGGGGCGGTCATGCCGGCCCCAGCTGGCGGAGGATCGCCGCCATGTCGAGCCAGACATTCTCGCGCTTGATGGCGCCATCCTCGGCGAATTCGAACACATGCAAGAGGCGGAATTCCAGGGGGCGATCGCCCCCCTCGATGCCGAACGGACGCCCCGGGGCGCGGCCCCGCCACAGGGACTCGTCCACCACGAAGTCCTCCCCGTAGAGGCGCCGCAGGGAGCGAACCTGGCCGTCGGCCAAATCCGCGAACAGGGCTTCGTAAAAGGGCCGTGCCGATTCGCGACCCCGGGTCGGCCCGGCGGGGGAGCCGACGATGTCGTGCTCCACATCGAGGCTCAGGGTGGCCAGCACCCCCTCGACGTTGTCGCTGGCCTCGAAGGCGAAGTGTTCATCGATGACGCTATCCATCTGGACAGGGCTGAGTGACATGGCGGATTCCTCCTCGCTGGGTTGCGGCAACTTTAATGAGACTTTTGTCTCATGTAAATACAATAGTCCAAGTTCGGCAATACGCCAGCCGCCCCGGCGAGGGCCTCCCGGGGATTTCCGCGGCGCAATTCACTTCTGTCCCCGGCCGTGCCAGAATGGCGGAAAATTCCATAACACCCTCAGGATCCCCCCATGAAGATCGGTATCAACGTCATGCCCGTGCCGGCCGCGGAACTGGCCGCCATCGGCCAGCGGGTCGAGGCCCTCGGCTTTGAAGGTCTCTACTACGGTGAACATATCGCCGTGCCCATGCACCTCAAAACCCCCTACCCCGGCAAGATCGGTTACCACGGCAAGGTCACCCAGCTGGAATGCTATGTGGCCCTCGGCCACCTGGCGGCGGTGACCCGCCGGGTGCGCCTCGCCACCGGCCTCTCGGTGCTGCCGATCCGCCATCCGCTGCAAACCGCCCGGGCCATCACCACCATCGACAATCTCTCCGGCGGGCGTTTCGACCTGATCGTCGGCCTCGGCTCCATTCCCGACGAGTACGAGGCCATGAACGTGGACTACCGGACCCGGGGCGCCCGTCTCGATGAATGGCTCGATATCCTCGACAAGCTGTGGACCCAGGACGAGATCGAGCACCACGGCCGCTTCATGAATTTCGAGGCCATCGGCTTCGAGCCCAAGCCCGTGCAAAGGCCCGGCCCGCCACTCTACCTGGGCGCCTACACGGCGGTGGGCTTCGAGCGGGCGGCGCGCCGCGCCACCGGCTGGTACGGCGACATCAACAGCCCCGCCAAGCTGCGGGAGGTGATCGCCGAATTCACCCCCATCCTCGAAAAGCACGGCCGCGATCCCGCCAGCTTCAAGTACAAGCTGATCCACGCCGCCGGGGTGGACGACCTGCCGAGCCGGGACGAGCTCGCCGACTACGCCGATGCCGGCGCCGACTGCATCGTGGTGTCGCCCTTCGAGCTGGAGGAGAAAGCGGCGGCGGACAAGCTGGAGCGGGTCGCCGAGGCCTTCAGGCCCTACCTGACCTTTTGAGGGGCGGCGCGGTCGACAGGATCCACCCCCGGTGGTACAAGACGGGCTCACCCCCAGGAGGGCAAGCCGGGCTTGCCGCGACACATGAAAGAGATGCTCCGAACCCTGTTCCGCCCACTGCTGGCCCCCTTCGAAAAGGGCACCGGGCCCTACGCCTACCGGCCCCTCAACCGCAAGCTGCTGATCGTCATGGGGATCCTGTTCGCGGGCCTCGCCACCGGGGTCTACCTGGCGGGGCGCGGCGGGGACGACATCGCCTACCTGCTGCCGGTGCTGGTGTTCGGCGCGGTGGCACTGGTGTGCCTGGTGGTGGGCGGTCTCGGCAACGAGCGGGCGGTATCCCGCATCTGGGGCAACAGGTAGGGGGCGCTGGCAAGGCCACCCGACGAGCGTTTATCCCCTCATCCCGGGGGGCCAGAGCGCCCCGCGCCGCCACCACAACAGGGCGAGGGCAATGGCCAGGTAGATGGCCGGCTCGATCCAGCCGCTTTTCACCGACCACCAGAAATGCACGCACACCAGCAGCACCGCCGGGTAGATCAGCCGGTGGAGGGATTTCCAGCGGCGGCCGAGGCGGCGCACCAGGGCCGGGAGGGAGGTCACCGCCAGCGCCGCCAGGATCACCAGGGCGGTGAAGCCGAGGAGGATGTAGGTGCGCTCCACCAGCTCCGCGCCGATCAGCCCCCACGCAAAGACCAGATCGAGGCCGAGCCAGGTGGCGAAGTGCAGGCACCCCCAAACAAAGCACCAAAGCCCCAGGGGCCGGCGCAGGCGCAGCAGGGGGCCAAACCCCAGCCCCTTGGCCAGGGGCGACACCAGCAATGTGAGCAGCAGCAGGCGCAGGGCGCCCATGCCGAGGTAGTGGATCAGCTCCTCCACCGGATCGCCGCCGAGGGCGCCCCGGGGCACGACAACCACCAGCCAAGCCAGGGGCAGGAAGGCGCCGAGGTGCGCGGCGACGTGCAGCCCCCGGACGAGGGCGAGCCGCCCCGCCCCCGCCATCAGAAGTGCCGCCGGAGGTTCATCCCCGCGTACAGGGACGCCACCTCATCCCCATAGCCGTTGAACGGCAGGGTGGGCTGGCGACGCACGTCGAGTACGCCGCCGGGGCCGATGAAGCGCTCGCTGGCCTGGGACCAGCGGGGGTGATCCACGGCGGGATTGACGTTGGCGTAGAAGCCGTATTCATCCGGCGCCAGGCGGTTCCAGCTGGTGGGGGGCATCGTCTCCACCAGGCGGATACGGACGATGGACTTGATCCCCTTGAAGCCGTACTTCCAGGGCACCACCAGGCGCAGGGGCGCGCCGTTCTGGGGCGGCAGGGTCCGGCCGTAGATGCCCACCGCCAGCAGGGTCAGGGGGTGCATGGCCTCGTCGATGCGCAGACCCTCCACATAGGGGTAGTCGATGCCGCCACCCAGGTAGGCGGATTTCTGGCCGGGCATCTGCTCCGGGTCGTGGAGGGTCTCGAAGGCCACGAAGCGGGCGCGGCTGGTGGGCTCGAAGCCCTTGAGCACCTTGCCAAGTTCGAGCCCCACCCAGGGGATCACCATCGACCAGGCCTCCACGCAGCGCATCCGGTAGATGCGCTCCTCAAGGCCACCAGCGGCGATCAGCTGGGCCACGTCGAGGGTGCCGGGCCTGGCCACCTCCCCCTCCACCCGCAGGGTCCAGGGCTCGGTGCGAAGGCCCTGGCTGTGGCGCGCCGGGTCGGTCTTGCCGGTGCCGAACTCGTAGAAATTGTTGTGGTTGGTGGCTTTCTCCTCCGGGGTCAGCACCAGGCCCGGGGGAATGACGCCCCGGTCATACACCAGGGGCTTGCGGGGTGCCGCCGCCACCGCCGGCGCGGGGGCGGCGGGGGACAGGAAGTCGAGAAGACCGGCCCGGGCATTGGCGCCCGCCAGCAGGGCGCCGAAGCCGAGCCCGGCGAGGATGCGCCGGCGATCCCCATGGACCGCCTCCGGTGTGACCTGGCTTTCAGGGATCGGGGTGGGACGGCGTGTCTTGATCAACATGGCTGACTCCAGGCCGAGGGGGCGGTGGGTGGCGACTGCTGTCGTTTGGCAAGCACCTGCTCGGACAACGGCGCGGGGGATTCATTGCGATCCGCCGGGGGGCAGGGGCGGCAACTGGCTGGCGAGGTCGAGGCCGTAGAGGCCCGCCAGGTCCCGGTAGAGGGGCCCGTGGAAATCCCGCACCCCCTGGGGATCGGTGAAGAACGCCTCGGAGACATAGGCGAAGAACTCCATGTTGGTGCCCTCCTCGATGATGGTGGGCAGCACGTGGTCGCTGACGATGTCGTGGAGGCCGCGGCGGCGATTGGCCAGGTGCAGCTCCAGCCCATCCCGAAGTCCCGGGGTGCTGTCGGTGATGCCGAATTGCTGGTCGAGGATATGGGCGAACTCGTGGATGGCGATCTGCTGGCCGGGGATGCGCTGCCGGGATTCCTCCACCAGGTCCCAGGCGTTGATGCGCACCGTCGACTGGCCGAAGGCGTCGCCGCTCAGCTCCCCCAGGTCGTCATCGTCCACCAGGTAGACCCAGCGCACGCTGGCGAAGGCGTTGGTGCGCTGGGCGCCACCCACCAGGGCGGCGTTGGCGGCCACCAGCCAGGTGAGCTCCTCCGAGGCTTCCACGGTGGGCGCGAACAGGAACTCGGTGCCCGCGCAGAAGGCCCGCACGAAGCGCAGCACCACCGCCCGCTGGTGGGTACTGAGGTACGGGTGGATGAACCAGTTGTGGGCGAGGAAGTCGTCGATCGGATCGGGGGCGAGGGTCATCGAGGGTGCCGAGGCTTGGCCTGAGCCGCTACTTTAGCGGCTCAGGCCAAGCCCGCAAGGGGCGGGGCCGGCGAGGGGCGTCAAACCGCCAGCACGCCGTCCCGGTAATCCCGCAGGGCCTGCTCGATCTCCGCCTCGCTGTTCATCACGAAGGGGCCGTACTGCACCACCGGCTCGCCGATGGGCCGCGCCGCCAGCAGCAGCGCGCGGGCGCCGGCGGGGGCCTCGATGCGCAGCCCGTCGCCATCCGCCAAGAGCCCCGCCACGCCGGCGCCAACCGCCTGCCCCGCGATGCGGGCCTCGCCCTCATAGACGTAGACAAAGGCCTGATGGCCCGGGGCGAAGCCGATGTCCGTCGCCTCGCCCGCGCCGAGGCGCAGGTCGAGGTAGAGCGGGTCGGTGCTCAAGGGACGGCCATCGCGGCCATTGAAGAATCCCGTCACTGCCTCGCCATGGATAGTGGCGCGGCCGGCGAGCAGCACCACCTCACCGCCCCCGGGGAGGGCGTGGCGGGGGATCTGCTCCGCCTGCACATCCCGGTAACGGGCCGGCTGCATCTTTTCCGCCGCCGGCAGGTTGATCCAAAGCTGAAAGCCGCGCATCAGGCCGGCGCTCTGCTGGGGCATCTCGGAGTGAATCACGCCGCGCCCGGCGGTCATCCACTGGGCGCCACCGTCCCGGAGGTCGCCGCGGTTGCCCAGGTGATCCTGGTGGAGCATATGGCCGGCGAGCATGTAGGTGACCGTCTCGAAACCCCGGTGGGGGTGGGACGGAAAGCCGGCGATGTAGTCCCCCGGGTCGTCGGAGTAGAACTCGTCGAGCATCAGGAACGGATCGAGGCGCGCCCCGGGGTGCTGGCCGAGGCTGCGGCGCAGCTTGACCCCGGCGCCGTCGGCGGTATCCCGGGCGCGGATCAGTTGGCGAACGGTGCGGGTGGACATGCTGTGCTCTCCCCGGCCGCCGTCAGGCGGCCTGTTGCTGGATGGTGGCGCGGGCGTCCCGCAGGGCGTCGCCGGCCACCTCGGGGCCCATGTTGAGGCCCTCGACATGGATGAACTCCACATCGCGGATGCCCATGAGGCCGAGGATATGGCGCACGTAGTCGCTCTGGGTATCCAGGGGTGTGCCCCGGTAGATGCCGCCCCGCGTGGCCACCACCTGCACCTTGCGATCCTGCAGCAGGCCGACCGGCCCCTCCGCCGTATAGCGGAAGGTTTCCCCCGCCCGGGCCAGGTGATCGATGTAGGCCTTGAAGGTGGAGGGCACCCCGAGGTTGTAAAGGGGCAGGCCGATCACCACCCGGTCCGCCGCACGCCACTCGGCGATCAATGCATCGGACAGGGCCACCGCCGCCCGCTGCCCGGCGTCGCGCTCCGCGGGGGCGGTGGTGAAGGCGGCAAAACGGGCGCCGTCGAGGTGGGGGACCGGGTCCGCCGCCAGGTCGCGGCGCAGCACCCGGGTGCCCGGGCGGGCGGCGACGATGGCGTCCACCAGGTCGGCGCCGAGGCGGCTGGACTGGCC
>Ga0265293_10002626_pt1 | contig 35406 bp, 35 predicted proteins | sample Munlanlewell138R_FD_192505 | JGI IMG/M metagenome (GOLD analysis project Ga0265293, IMG submission 192505) | Leachate microbial communities from a municipal landfill in Southern Ontario, Canada - Leachate well 138R | ecosystem: Engineered > Solid waste > Landfill > Unclassified | place: Canada... | reverse complement strand
GGGGCAGTTGGACGTTCGAGGAACCAGACCACCAGCGCTTCCCCAGCCTGAACCTCGCCTACCGCGCGGGCCGAGCGGGCGGCCTGGCTCCCACCTACCTGAACGCGGCGGACGAGGTGGCCGTGGAGGCGTTCTTGAACGGCCGGTTGAGCTTCGACGCCATCCCCCTTGTGCTCGAGCAAGTCTTGGACGAGGCGCCGGCGGCCGCCCTTACCTGGGACGCCATCGCGGCGGCCGACGCGGAGGCGCGGCACGTAGCGCAGCACCACGCGCGGTTGGTGGCGAGCTAGGCGTGGGCGGCACCGGCGGGTTGAAACTACCTTTCAAGCTGCTCGGCATACCCGTGCGCCTCGACTACAGCTTCCTCCTCATCCTTCCCTTGTTCGCCTACATCATCGGCAGCCAACTGCCCGCTTACGCCGAGCTGTTCAGGACCGCTCTGGGGATCAGCGTGGACGTCAGCGGCATCACGCAAGGCGTCACCCCCTGGGTTCTCGGGCTGGCCGGCGCCCTCGGGCTCTTCGCCAGCGTTATCGTCCACGAGTTGGGTCATGCCGTGGTGGCGCGCCTGTATGGGGTAGAGGTGCGTGAGATCCGCCTCTGGTTCTTGGGCGGCGTCGCCCAGTTCGACCAGATGCCCAAGCAGCGCGGCGCCGAGGCGGTCGTGGCCATCGTGGGGCCCATCGTGAGCTTCGCCATCGGCTTCGGCCTGCTGCGCCTGGCCCCCTCCCTGACGGGGTCGAGCGCGTTGGTCATGCTGGTCGGCTACGTCGGCATCACGAACGTGGCGCTCGCCCTCTTCAACCTCATCCCGGCCATCCCCATGGACGGCGGGCGCGTGCTGCGCAGCCTGCTAGCACTGGTTCTCCCCCAGGAGCGGGCCACCCTCGTGTCGACCACGGTCAGCGGCATCATGGCCATCGCTCTCGGCCTCTACGGCTTCTTCAGCTTGCAACTCTGGCTGGTCGTCATGGCGTTCTTCATCTACAACGCCGGCCGCATGGAGGCTCAGGCATCCCTGCTGGCGCAAGCGTTCGAGGGTAAGACGGTCGCCGACCTCATGACGCCGAACCCGGTCACCGTCACGCCCGACATGCGCCTCGCCCACTTCTTGCAGCTCATCCACTTCCGGCCGCATACGGGCTATCCGGTGGTCGACGCTGCGGGCGAGCTGCTGGGCTTCGCTCGCATGGCGGCTGCCAAACACAAACCGTCACAAAGTGGAGCCGACGACCGTGGGCCTATCGGCGATCCCTTCGGGCGGCAGTCGGGCGGGTCGGAGGCAGTGCAGGAGCAGCAGCTCGCCGAGGTCGATCCCGACGCCACCGTCGCCGACATCCTCGAGCCGGCCGAGACCATCGACCAGGGGGCGAGCGCCATGGACGCCCTGAAGCGCATAGGCGAGGGACGCCTCGGTCGCCTCGTGGTCACCGACGCCGCCGGCAAGGTGGTGGGCCTGCTGAGCAAGACCGACCTCGTGCGCGAGCTCACCAAGGGCCAGGATGCGGGCCCGAAGCGTCCCGTCTGACATACTTGGCGGGGTAGGAGCCCTGGATAGAGAATGCTCACAGCAATTACCTTCGCACTGATACTCACTAGCGCCGTGGTCGTGCACGAGCTGGCGCACTACGTGAACGCCCGCAGCGTCGGGATCGCCGTGCGCGCCTTCAGCGTCGGCATCGGCCCGGTACTCGCCCGCGTCAAGTGGCGGGGTACGGAGTGGCGGCTCAGCCTTTTGCCGCTGGGCGGTTACGTCGACCTGCCGGGCATGGGGCCGAAGGTCGACGAGGACGGCACCCTTCACCATCCCGACGAGGGCGTGGCGAAACTGCCGATCATGGCGAAACTCTGGGTTTTCGTCGGCGGCGTCATCGCCAACTACGTGCTCGGCACGCTGCTGCTGGCTGCGGCCATCACCTTGCAGCCGGCGTTCCGCGAGATAACCGGCGCTACCGTGGTGGCGCAAGGGTCCGTCATCTCGCGAGTCATGCCCGACTCGCACGCGGCGCAACTCGGCTTCCACGACGGCGACCGCGTGCTCTTCCTGAACGGCGTCGCCGACCCTATTCCTGACGTACTCGTGCAGCAGGTCCAGCAGGCGGACCACCTCGACTTCGTGCTCCAACGCGGCGGCGCCGAGGTGAACATCTCGACCCCGTGGCCCCTCGACGTGGCCGGCGAGACGCCTCGGCTTGGCGTCGAGATCGGCGCCATCTTGCCGCCGGTGAGCTACCTCGACGCGCTGGGCGAGAGTGCCGCCTTCGGCATCCGGGTCGTGCCCGAGATCGCCAAGGGCTTCGTGGCCGGCTTCGGGGCCGCCATCACCGGCGCCCCCAACCCCGAGGTGGCGGGTCCTGTCGGCATGGTCTCGCTCGTGTCGCAGGCCACGCGGGTGGGCCTGGCCAGCGTGCTCCTGCTGGCCGCGGTCATCAACTTCTCGCTGGGCGTGTTCAACCTGCTCCCGATCCCGGGGCTCGACGGCGGTCGCATGTTCCTGGCCGTCATCGTGGCGCTGCGGGGCAAACCGTTCCAGCCGGGCCAGGAGGAGAAGTTCCACTTCGCCGGGATCATGCTGGTGATGGCGCTCATCGTGCTGATAACGTTCCGTGAACTGAGCGCGCTGTTCACCTGATGAGCCGCTCGGCGGAGCAGGAGGGCGACGGCCAAACACCGAGGGTGGACGTGCTCATCCCCGCCTTCGACGAGGCGCCGTACGTCGGCACCGTAGTCCGGGCGGCGTTAGCCGCCGGCACCGGTCGCGTGCTCGTCGTGGACGACGGGTCCACCGATGGCACGAGCCAGACGGCCACCGCGGCCGGCGCGGAGGTCCTCACCCTTCCGGAGAACCGGGGCAAGGGTGGGGCGCTTCACGCCGGCGCCGCGGCTCTGACCAGCGAGGTCATAGTCATGCTCGATGCCGATCTCGTCGGGCTAGAGCCGGAGCACGTCATGGCGCTGGCGGCGCCCGTGTTGGAGGGCCGCGCCGAGATGACCCGCGGCGCGTTCGAGGGCGGCCGCTGGACGACCACCACCGCGCAGCACGTGGCGCCACAACTGAGCGGTCAGAGGGCCGTGAAGCGCTCCCTCCTGTTGGGAGTACCGGGGCTCGCGGAGAGCCGCTACGGCGTCGAGGTCGCCATCACGTTCCACGCGGCGGACGCCGGTTGGCGCTGCCTCAACGTGCCGTTGCCGGGCGTCTCGCAGATCATGAAGGAAGAGAAGCGCGGCTTCTGGCGCGGGGCGCGGGTCCGCGTCCGCATGTACCTCGACATCCTTCGCGCCATGACGCACAGGCGCAGAGCGCCGCGGCACAGAGGAGAACGAAATTGGAGATAGTGACCGTCCCGCTCGGGCCCCTGAAGGCCAACGGCTACCTGCTCATCGAGGGGGGCGACGTCGTGGTCGTGGACCCTGGTGGCGAGGGTGAGGACCTGGCCGCGGCCCTCAAGGAACGCGGTTGGACCCTGAAGGCCATCTGGCTCACCCACGCGCACTTCGACCACGTGGGCGGCGTCGCGGGACTGTTGCGCGCCGCGGGGAGCGTGCCCGTCCACATGCATCCGGCCGACGAGCAGCTCCTGCGGCACGCCGCCCAGTCGGCGGCCCGGTGGAACATAGGGATCGAGGCGCCCCCCACCGACTTCGTGGCCCTCGGCCACGGTGAGACGCTGGTGTCGGGAGCCGTAAGCGCCCGCGTGCTGCACACCCCGGGGCACGCCCCCGGACACGTCGCCTTCTACCTGGAGGACGCCGCCACGGTCCTCTCCGGAGACGCCCTGTTCAAGGGCTCCATAGGCCGCACCGACCTTCCTTACGGTGATCACGAGCAGTTGCTCGAGAGCATCCGCCGCGAGCTGCTCTCGCTGCCCGCAGAGACCAGGGTGCTGCCCGGGCACGGCGAGCCGACCACGGTCGCAGCGGAGTCAGCGAGCAACCCCTTCCTCTGAGGCTCGTACTGGTGCCGAGCGGCCCGCCGGCCCTGGCACTGCGTTCCGGCTCGCCGGATGTCGGGCAGGTGCCCGCGGGCATCCAATTTGCTCCGACAGCGGCTAAGATGAGAGAAAGGCCCTCTCCGCACGTGGCGCCGCCAGCGGTGTCGAGATCGACAGTGCGCGCGGGAACCACTGACGCGCGAGCGTGATGCTAGCAGCGCGTGGGGTCGGGTAAGGACGGGAGGCGTCCATGTTCAGGCTATTCACGACCAACTGGTGGGCCATCGTGTTGCGGGGTGTCGTCGGCTTGCTGTTCGGCATCGCTGCGCTCGTCTGGCCGGCGCTCACGCTCACCGTCCTGCTCGCCTTGTTCGCAGCGTTCGCGCTGGTGGACGGCGCCTTCGCCCTGGTCGCCGTGCTCTTCGGCAGGGCCGAGGGGAGGTGGTGGGTCCAGCTCGTCGAGGGACTGATAAGCATCGCCGCCGGCCTCGTCACCCTGGCGGTGCCGGGCCTTACCGCAGTCGCCTTCGTGCTCGTCGTCGCCGCGTGGGCGGTCCTCTCGGGCATCTTCCGGATCGTGATGGCGATCCGGCTCCGCAAGGAGATCGACAACGAGTGGCTGCTCGCCCTCGGCGGCGTGTTGTCGCTGGTCCTCGGCATCGTCTTCTTCGCCCGTCCCGGGGTCGGCATCCTCTCGATGGTCTGGGTCCTGGGCCTGTATGCGCTCCTGTTCGGATTGACGCTCATCGTCCTCGGCTTCAGGCTCCGTGGGCTAAAGGGGCGCATCGAGCGCGGCGTCGAGGCCTTGGGCGGCGGGGCCGACCGCGGGGCGTGAGGCGGTGAGCAGCAGGCCACCCGGACCACCCTCGCGAACGCCGAGGGGCGACGGCGGCGCGCCGAAGCGCGAGGGCCGCGGGCCAACGGGTGAGGGCGGCGCGCCGCCGGAAGGAAGCCCCAAGCGCAGGCTCCCCATCTGGCTCATCTTCGTCGGCATATTCATAGTCAACTACGTCCTCGTGACCTTCGTGTTCCCGGGCCCGGGAAAACCCGTCGAGATCCCCTACACGCTCTTCACGGAGCAGGTCACGGCCGGGAACGTCGTCACGGTCGCCAGCCGTGGCGACACGCTGCAGGGCCTGCTGGCGAAGCCGATCACGTATCCGCCGCCGACCGCCACGCCCGAGGAGGGCAGCGGCAGCGAGGGCAACGCTTCTGAGCCGGTCGAGGTGACGAAGTTCACCACCACCGTTCCCACCTTCGTCGGCACCGATCTCGAGAAACTCCTGGTCGACCACGGCGTCGAGATCAGCGCGACCTCGATGGACACCCCCCGTAACCCGCTGCTCACCCTGCTGCTCGCGTTCGGTCCGACGCTCGCGCTGGTCGCCCTGATCGTGTGGATGGGCCGCCGGCTCAGGAGCGGCGCAGGCGCAGGCGGCCTGGGAGGCGCCTTCGGCCTCGGGAAGAGCGCAGTCAAACGCTACGACGAGGCCTCTGACGCCGAACGCGTCACCTTCGACGACGTGGCCGGCATCGACGAGGCGCGAAACGAGCTTGTCGAGATCGTCGACTTCCTCCAGAACCCCGACAGGTACACGCGTCTCGGCGGCACCGCGCCCAAGGGCGTGCTCCTGGTCGGAGCGCCGGGCACGGGCAAGACGTTGCTGGCGCGAGCGGTGGCCGGGGAGGCCGGCGTCCCGTTCTTCAGCATGAACGCCTCCGAGTTCGTCGAGATGATAGTCGGCGTGGGCGCCAGCCGCGTGCGCGACCTGTTCAAGCAGGCGCGCGAGGCCGCCCCTTCCATCATCTTCATCGACGAGCTGGACGCCATCGGCCGGGCCAGGGGGCGCAGCAGTTTCGGCGGCACCGGCGAGCAGGAGCAGGCACTCAACCAGATCCTGACGGAGATGGACGGCTTCAGCACGCGCGAGGGCGTGATCGTGCTGTCGGCCACCAACCGTCCCGACGTGCTCGACCCGGCGCTGCTGCGCGCCGGTCGCTTCGACAGGCGCGTCACGGTTCAGCCGCCCGACAAGGTCGGGCGGGCGAAGATCCTCGAGGTTCACACCCGCAACGTGCCGCTGGCGCCCGACGTGGACCTCGCGGCCATCGCCTCCATCACGCCGGGCCTGGTCGGCGCCGACCTGCGCAACCTCGTCAACGAGGCCGCCCTGCTGGCCGCACGGCGCAGGCAGGACAGCGTAACGCAACGCGACTTCGAGGACGCCCTCGAGAAGCTGGTGCTCGGGCCCGTCAGGAGCGTGGTGTTGAGCCTCGCCGACCGCACCCGCACCGCCTACCACGAGAGTGGTCACGCGATCCTCGGGCTCGTCGTGCCTGGGGCCGATCCCGTCACGCGCGTCACCATCACGCCGCGCGGGCAGTCGCTGGGCGTCACGTACCAGCGTCCCGTGGACGACCGCTACAACTACTCGGACACCCACCTCAGGGCGCGCATCGTCGGCGCCATGGGCGGCCGCGCGGCCGAGGAGATCGTCTACGGTGACCGCACCACGGGCGCCCAGAACGACCTCGAACAGGCCAGCGCGGTGGCGGTCCAGATGGTGACCCGCTGGGGCATGAGCGACCGGGTCGGCCCGCTCGCCCTGGCGCCCAAGGGGAACACCTACCTGGGAGGCGCCGAGAGCTTCGGCCTGGAGGGCAAGCCGTACAGCGAGGCCACCGCGCGCTTGATCGACGACGAGGTGCGCCGGATCATCGAAGAGAGCTACGCCCAGGCGGTCGAGCTCCTGAAGGAGCACAGAGCCCAGCTCGACGACTTGGCGAAGGCGCTGCTGGAGCACGAGACCCTGGACGAGGCCGCGGTGCTGGCGGCAACGGGCCTCGGGCCGGCGCCCAAGCAAGCCGCCGCCAACGCGCCTGAGGTCACCGAAGCGAACGACTAGCGCCGCAGGCGCGACTCGACGGCGCGGGCGTGGGCCTCGAGGCCCTCGGCCCGCGCCATTAAGGCGGCCGCCGGGCCGACGTCCTCGACCACGGCGCGAGACAAGTAGGTGAGGGGCATCACCTTCTGGAAATCGCGCAGGTTCAGGAAGGAACTGAAGCGCGCCGTGGTGCCGGTAGGCATGACGTGGCTGGGCCCGACGACGTAATCGCCCAGGGCCTCCAGGCTATCGGCGCCGAGGAAGAGACCCCCGGCGTTGCGCGCCTTCGCGGCCAGGCTCCAGGGGTCCTCTACCAGCAAGCAGAGGTGTTCGGGCGCGTAGGCGTTCGCGACGACCATGGCCGCGTCCAGGTCCTCCACGAGCACGGCCACGCCTCGCTCCTCTACCGACTGGCCGGCCGACCGCGGGTCGGGCAGGGCGGCGGCGGCCCGAGGAAGGGCCTCCAGGACGTGCTCCAGCAGCGCCAGGCTGGGCGTCACGAGCACGGGCTGCGCGCCCGCGTGCTCGGCCTGCGCCAGCAGGTCGGCAACCACGTGCCCCGCGTCGGCCGAGTCGTCCGCCACCACCAGCGTCTCCGTGGGGCCGGGCAGGGACTCTATGCCCACCGTGCCGTATAGCTGCCGCTTGGCCTCGACCACGTAGCGGTTGCCGGGGCCGACGACCTTGTCCACGCGCTGGACGCTGGCCGTGCCGTAGGCGAGGCCGGCGATGGCTTGTGGGCCGCCGACCCTCATGACCTGGTCGGCGCCCGCCAGTCTGGCTGCGAACCGCACCGCGGCCGGCACGCTGCCGTCCTCGGCCGGCGGCGTGGCCACCACCACCCGCTCGACGCCCGCCACCCTGGCCGGCACGGCCGTCATGAGCACGCTCGAGAAGAGCGGGGCGCTGCCGCCCGGCACGTAGCAGCCCACGCTCGAGAGCGGCACCACGAGCTGGCCCAGCATGGCGCCGTCTGCCGCGTACAAGAAGCCGCCTTCGGGCTGGTGGCGGTAGTACTCCTCCACGCGCCTGGCCGCCAACCTGATGGCCGCGGCCAGTTCCGGGTCGAGCTCCGACTCGGCCCCCTCCAGTTCGGCCGCCCCGACGAGCACGCCGCTCAAGTCGACGCCGTCGAAGCGTGCGGTGTGGTCCACGAGAGCGGCGTCGCCGCGTTGTCGAACGTCCGCGATTATCTCCCGGACGCTGGCTTCGAGGGCCTCGTCCGGTGAGGATCGGCCGATGCGCTCCTCGCACCAGGCGAGGGCCGCTGAAGTCGAGTTGATGACGCGCATGCCGTTCAGGATATAGGTGCGGCCACGGTAGAGTCGCTGCATGAGCCTCAAGGTGCTGTGGCGCAACGCCAAGACCGCCGCCGCCGCGCGCGGTCTTCCCGTGCCGCCGGACGTGGAACTGCGCTTCGCCGGCCCGGGTGAGGTGGCGGCCTCGGACCGCGACTGGGCCGAGGTGATAGTCACCGGGTCGGCGCCCCCCGGCCTGCTCACGGGGCCGGCCCTGCGGCACATCGTCGTGCCGTTCGCGGGCCTGAGCCCGGAACTGCGCGAGGCGGCCCTGGCGCGGCCCGGGGTGAGCGTCCACAACTCCCACTACAACGCCGTCATGGTGGCGCATCATGCCCTAGCCCTCATGTTTGCCTGCACCCACGACGTGGTGGTGGCCGACGGGGCCTTGCGCCGCGGCGACTGGGGCAAGGACGAAGCCACGGCCCCGGTCAGCCTCTTCCTCCCCGGCAAGGTGGCGCTGCTCCTCGGCTTCGGTCACATCGCCAAGGCCCTGGTCGCCCCCCTGAGGGCACTGGGCATGGAGGTGCGCGCGTGGCGGCGGCGTCAGGAGGCCGAGGAGGGCGTCTTCACTTACGGCCCGTCCGACCTGCTCGAAGCCCTCGCGGCCGCCGACGTGGTCCTCATCAGCCTACCGGCGACGCCGGAAACGGTAGGCCGGGTGGGGCCGGCCGAGCTGGCGGCATTGAAGCCCTCCGCGGTGCTGGTGAACGTTGGCCGGGGTGCGGTCGTGGACGAGGAGGCGCTCTACCGCGCCCTCGCCGAGCGGCGTCTCAAGGCCGCGGGCATCGACGTCTGGTACGACTACCCTCCCAAAGGCGACGGCCTGGTCAGGACGTTCCCCAGCAAGTTCCCGTTCCAAGAGTTGGACAACGTGGTGATGAGCCCTCACCGGGCGGACGCCGTGCCTGACTGGCAGAGGGCGTCGGCACTCGACACGTTGGAAACGCTTGCCGGCCTGGCGCGCGGCGAGCCGCGGAACCTCGTCGACTTGGCGGCGGGTTACTGAAGAGCGACTCCTGCAACTCAGACCCGCAAGCCGTCCAGGGCAAGCCGCAGGGCGACCGCCAACTCCTCGTGTACAGACCGGTCTTGCCGGTAGGCAGCCCACTGTAGAGCGGTAATGAAGTACGCATTGGCAAGCGAACGCGCCAGGCGCTCCGAGGAGTAGTCCAGCCTCACCTGGCCTGCCGACTGCGCCCGCCTGAGCGCGTCCCTGAACATCTCCACCAACGGCAACGCCAGGAACGCCGCACGTGAGCGTTCCTCGTTCGGGTCGAGCAGCTCGAACGAGATGGGGAGGATGAGTTCGGGGTGGGCCGCGGCGAACGCGGCCAACTCGGTAAACAGGAAGCCGATCTCGGCAAGTGCGTCGAAACCCGCCCCCGCCCGCTTCTTCTCCACCCGCCGGGCCAGGGCGTCCAACTGGCGGGCGAAATAGGCAACCAGGATGCTCTGCTTGTTGGGGAAGTAGTTGAACACCGTGCCCCGGGATACGCCCGCGCGCGCCGCTATGAGCTCGAACGTGGCACCCTTGAGGCCGCGCGCCTCGATGAGCGCCATCGCGCTACCCAAGATACGCTCGCGGCGGTCCGCCTTCTTTCGCTCGCGCGGACTCTGGCCGGTGGCCGTAGCCGGTCCCGCCGCAAAATCGCCCGAGGAACTCACGCGGTCATCTTAGCGTGAGGCACGGCAACCGCGAGGGAACCGCGGCCCTCGGACGCGTAGCCGCTGACCGGCGACGCCGTGCCCGCCGGGCCACAAAGCAGTGACGCCGCCGGACCGATGGTCATGGCGGCGTCTTGCATTCCCGCAGTCGTTTGGCTCAGGCGTTACGGGCGACGTCGACCAGTGCCTTGAAGGCGGACGGCTCGCGCACTGCCAGGTCGGCCAGAACCTTACGGTCGAGCTGCACGCCCGCCTTGCGCAGGCCGGCGACGAAGCGCGAGTAGCTCACGCCCTCGACACGCGCGGCGGCGTTGATGCGCGCGATCCATAGGCGGCGGAACACGGCCTTCTTGTCACGGCGGTCGCGATACGCGTAATCGGCGGCGTTGAGAAGCGTCTGTTGCGCGACGCGCACGCTCTTGGAGCGTAAGCCCCAATAACCCTTGGCGCGCTTGAGGATCTTCTGGTGACGGCGACGGCGAACGATGCCGGTCTTGGCTCTAGGCATGATTCACCCCCTCAGTCGTAGGGCAGCAGCGTCTTGATGCGCTCTGCCTCTGGCTTGGCGATGATTAGGTCCCTGCGGCCCTGGCGAATCCTGCGGCCTGACTTCTTGTAGTTCAGGTGTCGCTTGCCTGAGCGCATCGCCTTGACCTTACCTCGCCCTGTGATCTTCACACGGGCTTTGGTGCCCTTATGGGTCTTGAGTTTCGGCATGCTGTCTCTCTCCTAAAGCTTCCGTCGCTGGTGTCCGGTTCGGTCCAAGCGTCGGCCTCGCCCTCTTGGGGCTAGGGCCCATAGAGGTTACTACATCGGACGTGGAGCTGCCCACTCGGGCATACTCGTGAGCGTGCAGAGCGTCAGCTCTCCACCGGTACTCCCGCCGGGCGCAGGATCATGTTCATGTCCATCCCCGCGATCATCGGGGCGGCGTCGACCACGGCCAGCTCCGTGACGTCGGAGGCGACGCGGTTGAGGATCCCCTGCCCCAGTTCTGGGTGGGTGCGCTCACGGCCGCGGAACATGATGGTCACCTTCACCTTGTGACCACCCTTGAGGAAACGGCGGATGTGGTTGACCTTGGTCTCGTAGTCGTGATCGTCGATCTTGACGCGGAACTTGATCGACTTCATCTCCTGTTGGCGGGAGCGCCGGCGGGCGTCCTTGGTCTGCTGCTGCAACTCGAAACGGTACTTACCGTAGTCCAGCAGCTTGGCGACCGGCGGCTGCGCCGCCTCGCCCACCATTACGAGATCGAGGTCTTCCTCGCGTGCCATGCGAAGCGCGTCACGGGTCTCGACGATGCCGACCTGTTGGCCATCGGACCCTATGAGGCGCACCTGACGCACGCGGATCTGCTCGTTCACTTTCAGCTCTTTCGAAATGGACTCCACCTCCTGGGTGAGTTGTCGTGGCGACGCGTATGGCTGGCGGGCGCGGCAAGCGCGCTTTACACCTCACCAACATCGCACACAGCGCTCGATTCTAGCAGAGCGGGGTGTCAGGTTACAACGGGAACGTCCCTCGGCTTCTCGATCGGATCGAGAGCGCCGGCCCGGCTCACCTGCCTCACGCGCACCAGCGTGTCGGCTCACCTGCCTCACGCGCACCAGCGTGCCGGCTCACCTGCCCCACGCGCACCAGCGTGCCGGCGCTAGACTGGCCGCACGACCACGGCCGTCGGTGCAGTCATGGACTCCGACCTTCTCAACAGCTCTCTCAGCGTACGCCCGGCAACTGCCGCGGACGCCCGGGCAATCGCAGACGTGGCGTTCGAGACGGCGTTCTTCGGAGCCTCGGCTGCGGTGTTCTTCCCGTGTCCCGAGCTCTTCGGCGAGTTGTGGGTGCAGCCCTACTTGCATGCGGGCCACGGTCACGTGGCCGTCACCCAAGCGGGCAAGGTGGTCGGCTACTGCGTCGGCGTCGACCAGCCGACCGACTATGCTCGCGGGCTGCTCGCGCGCCTGCCAAGGACCGTAGCGGCGCTGGCACGCTGCGGGTGTAGTCCCGGTTGGCGCACGGCACTCAGGTACGGTTGGCGCGCGCTGCGTTTCAGGACGCCTGCCGCTCCGGCCCGGATCTACCCGGCACACCTCCACCTGGCGCTGCTGCCGGCCAGCCGTGGCGGTGGCGCCGGCCGCGCGCTCCTCAGCGCGTTCCTGACCGCCGCCGCCGGCCGCGGCGTGCAAGGCCTGCAACTCTCGACCACTGCCGGCCACGTGGCAGCCGTGAACCTCTACCTCTCCTCGGGGTTCGAGCAATGGGCTGCCGGCGCAAGCCCGCTGTGGCGGCCCTGGACAGGGCACGACGAAACGCACCTGACGCTGGTCACGGCGCTCGGTACTGGTTCTCGGCCGGTGAGCGGCTGACCAGCTCATTGCGCCGCGCGAACGCTTCGAGGAAGCGCCGCATCAGGTCGACCTGGCTCCGGTAGGCGTAGATCGCGCGGAGCTTGGTCTCTACCCACTGCGGCTCCAAGTCGAAGCGCTCCCACGCAACGTTCCGCGCCCGCAACGGTGGGAACAGCGGTTGGCGTAGATGCACGCCTTTCGGCAGGGGCCACTCGCGGTCGCCATGCACGATCCACCAGCGCCCGATGTCGAGTTGGCGGCGCTCACCCAGTAGCTCGATCATGAGTTCACCCACGGCACGGTGATCTGGATGCGCGTCGCGCGGGATGGGCGCCAGGACCACGGTCGGGTTCACCGCCGCTAACACTTTCCGCAACTCTGCCCGCAAGTTCTCCCCCGTATAGGCGAGGCCGGGCGACTGCGCCGCCTCGTAAGGCACGCTGGAGCGAAGAGTGAACCGCGAGCGGAAGAGTTTCTTAGGGTCACCGTCGACCAGCGCGCGTAGGCCGCGGTCCGGGAAGCCGAGCACGACCACGTGGTCGTGCGCCACGCCGAGCATGGCGGCCGCGCTCCGCGCCTCGTCCAGCCTTCGGCGCCCCAGCTCGAGCATGGGTTCGCCACTCGTCCACACCTTGCGTTCCAGGAGGATCGCGTCCAGCTCGAAGGCGTCACCGGCGGTCACGTAAACGATCCACACCTGGGCTCCCGCCTCATGGGCCTGGAGCACCATCCCGGCGCAGCACAGCACCTCGTCGTCCGGATGGGGTGCGACCACGAGCACTCGGTCGCCGGCCACCAGGCGCTGTGCGGCCGGTAAAGCCGCCGCGCTCAGGCCGAAGCGCCGTGCGTACCACCAGGCACCCAGTGCCGGAAGGTTGATGACCAATACCCCGGCCAGTAGCAACGCACCAAGAGCCACGAGCGTGATCGCCCGCTCGTTGACCAGGCCCCACGCCGCCACCCCGGCCAGCCCGAACGTTGGCCACGAGCGTTCGCCAGGTGGACGCCGTGAGCCCGGCATGGGCCCAGCTTGTCACAGGGTTGCTCGCGGCGCGGCGCACGTGAGCGCGGCCATACGGATACCGGCCGCGGTCGCAACTCAGGGATACATTGAGTGCATGGCAATCAGTGACGACCAACTACGCAAGGTGCTCGATGACACCCACACCATCGCGATCCTGGGCGCGAGCACGAAGAGCGACAGGGCCGCGAATCAGGTGCCTCTCTACTTGCAGCAGCACGGCTACACCGTGCTGCCGGTGAACCCAGTGGCAGCCGGCGGTGAGCTGTTCGGCGAGCCCGTGACGGCCACGCTCGCCGAGATCTCTCAGCCGGTCGACCTGGTGGACGTCTTCAGGCGCCCCGTCGACATCCCGCCGCACGTGCCCGACATCCTGGCCATGCGCCCGCTACCCAAGGTCGTTTGGTTCCAACTAGGCATCCGCAACGACGAGGCCGCCGCTCAGTTGGAGGCCGCCGGCATCACGGTGGTGCAGGACAAGTGCACGAAAATCGAGCACGCGCGGCTGCTCGGGGGCAGCGCCGGCGCTCGCGAGCCGAGCGACGAAGGGTGAGTACCCGCCTGTCGCTCGGCTACTCGCCGTGCCCCAACGACACCTTCATCTTCCACGCCCTCACCCACGGCCTCATAGAGTCCGCCGCGGACCTCGAGTTCGTCGTCCTACTGGACGACGTAGAGGCCCTCAACCGCTCGGCCGCGGCCGGGCGGCTCGACGTTGCCAAGGTCAGCTACCACGCTTACGGCCACATCTCGTCCGATTACGTGATGCTGCGCAGTGGCGGCGCGCTCGGCCGCGGCGTCGGGCCGCTGGTCGTGGCCAGAACGCCCGGCCTCGACCTTCGGGGCAAGCGCGTCGCCGTCCCCGGTGGCCGCACCACGGCCAAACTCCTCCTCGAGCTGTGGCGGCCCGAGGGACTGGAACTCGAGGAGCTGCGCTATGACGCCATCATCCCGGCCGTGGCAGGCGGTGAAGTGGACGCCGGCCTCATCATCCACGAGAGTCGCTTCACTTACATGGCCCATGGTCTTCTTGCCCTGGTCGACCTGGGCGCCTGGTGGGAGGGCGAGGTGGGCGAACTCGTCCCCCTCGGAGCGATAGTGGCCAGGCGCTCGCTGGGCGCGGCGATGCACACGCGGCTGGCAGGGCTCGTAAGGGCCAGCCTCGAGTACGCCTGGCGTCGGCCCGGCGCGTCCACCGAGTACGTGGCGGCCAACGCCCAGGAGATGTCGGAGGAGGTTCGGCGGCAACACATCGCCCTCTACGTCAACGATTACTCGCTGGATGTCGGGGTCGATGGCGAACGCGCCGCGCGCCGGCTCCTCGAACGCGGCCTGAGCCGCGGCCTCTTCCCTGCTCTGCGCGAGCCCATTTTCGCGGCCTAGGCTCGAGGGGCGCGTTGTGGGCCCGCTGGAAGCGGCGCGGGGACCGAATGCCCCTGTCGGCGGGGCCGTCTTGAGGGTAGGCTGGGCGCATGGTGAGCTTCAGCGTCGGTGAAGAAGTCATTTTCCAGGGCAAGCGCTACGTCATCAGCACGGCCTCGCCACGGCAGCCGTACCAGTACCGCCTGTTGGCGACGACACCGGAGGGCGCGCGCGTGGCCTGGGCCATGCGGTCCGACCTCGGGAAGATGGAGAACTACACTACGCCGAACAACGATACGAGTGAGATCAAAGGTAGCGGGCCGACCACGGCGCGCCGCCGGTGAGACGCGACGCACCGCTAGGCCACCGCACCAATAGTCGGGGCTAAGAGCCGCCTCGAAGCGCGTCCGGCCGACGGAACCGCCCCGCAGCGCGTCCGGCCAACGCCCCCTCCTGCGGAAGCCCGGGCGACCGCACGGGCCTCCGACCCTCGCTACCATGGGGCCGTGGACGGCACCACCATCTACACGGTAGGTCATTCGACTCACCCGATCGAGGAGTTCACCGCGTTGCTGCAGGCACACGGCGTGAAGCGCCTGGTGGACGTTCGCACCATCCCCAAGTCGCGCCACAACCCCCAGTTCATGAAGGACGCCCTTGCCGCCAGCCTCCGCGCCGCCGGCATCAGCTACCGCTGGGTCAGGGCCCTGGGCGGCCTGCGGCGCGCGCACGAAGGCAGCCCCAACGGCGGCTGGCGCAACGCCTCGTTCAGGGGTTATGCCGACTACATGCAGACGCCAGAGTTCGCGGCCGCGGTGGACGACCTCGTCTCGCACGCCAAGCACGACGACCTGGCCATCATGTGTTCCGAGGCGGTGCCGTGGCGGTGCCACCGCTCACTGATCGGCGACGCGCTCCTGGTTCGTGGGGTCAGGGTCCTCGACATCATGTCGAAGTCTTCTGCCCGGCCCCACAAGCTGACGCCTTTCGCCCACGTGGACGGCACTAACATCACTTACCCACCGAGTTGACGACTGCGTGAAGCGCCCTCGCCGCCCTGAACCCCTGCCTGGAGAAGACGCCGAGGCGTTACGGGGCCGGCTCAGTGACCGAACTCATCGGAGTCGAGCGTCACGGCGCGCTCACCGCGGCTCAGCGCCTCGATGGCCTCCATCTCGTTCGCGGCAAGAGTGAAGTCGAAGACGCTGAAGTTCTCCAGCAGCCGCTCGCGGCGCTTCGTCTTGGGGATGACGACGTTGCCGAGCTGCAGACTCCAGCGCAGCACGACCTGAGCCGGCGTCCTTCCATGCCTCTCGCCTATGCCCGCGATCACCGGATCGTCGAGCAGCTCACCACCCTTACCGAGTGGCGCCCAGGCCTCGGTGGCTATCTCGTGCTCCTCGTGAAAGGCGCGCACTGCTGAGCGGTCGGCGAACGGGTTCAACTCGATCTGGTTGACGTCGGGCGCGACCCCGGTCTCGTCCAACAGCCGCTGGAGGTGGTGCGGCTTGAAGTTGGCCACGCCGATCGAGCGCACCAGTCCCTCGTCTCGCAACCGGATGAGCCCCCGCCAGGCGTCCACGAACCGACCCCGAGCCGGGTTCGGCCAGTGGATCATCAACTGGTCGATGCGCTCGAGCCGCAGGCGTTCCGCGCTGCGCTGGAACGCCTCTCGTACGAGGTCCTCGCCGTGCCACCTTGCGTTGAACTTCGTCGTGACGAACAGCTCGGAGCGGTCTATCCCCGAGGCCTCGAGCGCCCTGCCGACCCCGACCTCGTTGCCGTAGGACTCGGCGGTATCGAACAGCCGGTAGCCGAGCTCGAGCGCCCTTCCGACGACCGGTTCCACCTGCTCGTTGTCGAGCGGGTACGTGCCTAGCCCGAGCACCGGCATCTCCGCCCCGCCCAACAGCCTGAGTGTCTTGCTCGAACGGTCGTCCATGGGCCTACGGTACCGCGTGGCGCATGACCGCTCGCGCGAGCGTCATGCCCTGCAGCGCTGCCGTCTCGTAACCGAGACGGCCGACGCAGGCGCCGGCGGCGTAGAGCCCCTCGAGCCGACCGAGGCGGTAAGTGTCCGGCGACCACTCGGCACCAGCGAAGACGTCGAAGCCGACCTCGTATGGCAGAGCCCCACCCAGCGCCTCGAGCCGTAAGGACCCTGCCTCGAACCGGAACCCGCGGGCCAGGAGGTCCTCTTCAAGGTCGGCGTACGCCATCTCGCTCAACCTCCCGGCGTGCTCGACGCTGGACCCCACGGTGAGCCGCGCCCCGAGGAAGCTGCCGACGCAGAGCGCCACGTTGCCGCCCGCCCTGTCCACGCCCTCCCACGTTGCGACTCCGGTGACCCTCGAACCGTCCACGAGGAGTGCCGACGCCGTGGACTGCAGGAGGTGCAAACCGGGCTCGGCCTCCAGCAGCCGCTTCGCTTGGCGCCTGAGCTCCACGGCGTCCGCCATGACCGGACCACCGCGCGAATCACCCAGGCAGGCCTCCATGAGGCTGCCGGGCGGCGGTTGCAGCTCGTACTCGTCGTGCGCCATCACGTAGAGCGTGTCGAGGCTCGTGGTTACGAGTAGCGTGCCCAGGCCGGCCCTGGCGGCCGCGTAGGCCGCCTCGCAGCCGGTGATGCCGCCGCCCACGACGATCAGGTCGACCGTCACGCCGTTCGGGCCTCCGTCAGTGGTCGCCGTGCCCCACCATCAGCGGGCGGCGACGGCCGGCTACCTTCACGACCACGTGTTTCCCGGAGCGCGTCCGTTGATAGATGACGGTCCCGCTCTTCGCGCCCACCAGGGGCACGGTCTCCGCCGCGTTGAAGAGGACGCGCATGTGCAAGGGCACGGCCCGCCTCAGGTTACCGATCTCGTAATGCTGGTCGTCGCTCACGCGGTAACCGAGGAAGAAGTCGGGGGCGTCGTCGTCCGAGTAGACGCACAGCAGCGACCTGGCCTCCTCCGACCGGTAATGCGCCACGGCCTCCCACACCACGGCAGCGGCCTCGACATCGGTCAAGTAGCTCACCTTCGCCTTGGCCGTATCGCCGAAGAACGCCGCCGGGAAACGCTGCGATTGCGCGTAGTAACCGCCCGGACCCACCCGCAGGCGCATGACGTCGTTGTCGTACGCTCGACCCTTCACCCTGCCCTTGAGGTGCTCTATGGCCAGGCCGAAGCGCCTTTCGTGGCTATCCTCGCCGTCTTCGAAGGTCGAGTCGAAGAGCGAGGAATCGGTGTTGACCTCGAAGCCGCTGTCGGGGGTCATGGCCCAGCCGCCCAACGCACCGGCGCCCTGGAGCCCCAGGTGGATCTCTTTGAACCCTGCGTGAGGGTCGACCTTCTTGGCGGGCTCAAGCTCGTCAGTCATGTTCGCCTCCCGACCGGTTTGGGCACGACGTCCGCGACGTGGAGCGCCGAGACCCCGAAGGTCTGCAGCCGGTACTCTACCCTCTCGAAGCCGGCCTCCAACAGGTGCGAGTCGAGGGCCTCGGGGGTGAAGAACGCCAGCACCGACTCCGGCAGGTAGGCATAAGCACCGGGCGCGCCCGACACCAGGCCGCCCAGGCGCGGCAGAACGCGCGTGAAGTAGAAGCGGAACAGCGCACCGAAGGCGCCCGCGGGCGGTGGGGGGAACTCTAGGATCGTGAGTCGCCCCCCTGTCTTGAGCACACGACGGAACTCGCGCAGTCCGGCATCGGGTTCCGCGAAGTTGCGCAGACCGTAGGCGATGGTGACGGCGTCGAACGTCGCGTCCGGGTACGGCAGGGCCGTGCCGTCGGCCTGCTCGAACTCTATGTCCGCGCCACGCTTGGCTGCCTTGAGCCGCGCCAGGTCGAGCATCGGCGCGGCGAAGTCCACGCCCACCACGCGCACGTCCGGTCGCTGTCTTTTCAGGGTGAACGCCAGGTCGCCCGTTCCGGTCGCCACGTCGAGCACCGCGCCGGACACCCGAGGGACGTGGGCCAGGGCCGCGCGTGCGGCCTCCGACCGCCAGCGCCTGTCGACACCGAAGGAGAGCACGCCGTTGAGGAGGTCGTAGGTGGGCGCGATGTCGGAGAACATGGTCCTCACGCGCTCGGCCCGGTCACCGTCACCGCTCGGACCCGGCCCAGCGCCCATGGCAGCCATGCGGGTGAAACTACCATCTTCACCCAGGCGCGAGCTGCCCGAAAAACCGTTCTGCGTGCCGCCGGCGGGTTTCAGATCTGGGCGACCCCGAGGCGCGTGAGGAAGTCACGCGCCTTGCGCGGTGAGAAGTTCGAGAGGCTCTCGGCCAGGTCGCCCGCCACCATGGTCGGGACGCTCCGCCGACCCGCGTTGACACGCATGACCAGCTCGGCCGCCTCAGGATCGTCTTCGATGTTCACCTCGGAATAGGGCAGGCCCTTGGCGTCCAGGTAGGCCTTGAGGGCGTGGCAGTCCGAGCACCAGGAGGTGGTGTAGAGGGTGATGTGAGGGGGTTGGGGAGATACGGGCATGGGCACCTAATCCTCAGTTCAGATTTCACTCGCGTCACGAGACGTCGCCGATGGCCTCGCCCACCTTCAACCTGGGCGGCCCGGGCGCGGCACTTAGCGCCACGCAGAACCTACCAAACCCGGGCAGGGCATTGTGTCGTCTGCCTCCGCCAAGCGCCTTGTTCACGCGACCGGACGAATGTCCTCGGCGCTCCTCCGTAGGATGAGGCATACGCAAGCTCGGGACCACGCGGGCGCGTTACCGCTCCTTGTCAAACGAGGCATCGATGGCTGGTCCCCTCTCGACTGATGGGAGAGTCACATGCTCGAACTCAACGGCAAGGTCGCGATCGTCACGGGCGGCGGCGGCGACATCGGCCGCACGGCCGCCGTCACCCTAGCCAAGCAGGGCGCGAAGGTCTTCATCGTCGACATCGACCAGGGCGCCGTCGACGAGACGCTTGCGGCCGTGCGTTCCGCCGGCGGGACGGCCGAGGGCATGAAGGCCGACGTCACGCAACCCGCGCAGGTCGAGGCGTACGCCCAGAAGGCGCTCGACACCTTCGGGTCCATCGACCTGTTCTTCAATAACGCCGGCATCGAGGGGCCCGCCGCGCCCATCCCCGACTACCCGGTCGAGGCGTTCGAGGCCGTCCTGAACGTGAACGTGAAGGGCGTGTTCCTCGGGCTGAAGTACGTGCTGCCGCGGATCTCGGAGGGCGGGGCGGTCGTCAACACGGCCAGCGTCGCCGGCCTGGGCGGGTCACCTGGCTTGGTCGGGTACATCGCCTCCAAGCACGCCGTGATCGGCATCACCCGCACCGCGGCCCTCGAGCAGGCACCGCGACGCGTCCGCGTCAACGCCGTCTGTCCCGCACCGATCTCGGGGCGCATGATGAAGAGCATCGAGTCGAACGTGGGCGCTACCGAGGAGGACGCGTTCAAGGGCATGGTGCCACTGGGCCGTTACGGCACGCCACAGGAGGTGGCCAACCTGGTGGTGATGCTGCTCTCCGACGAAGCGAGCTTCCTGACCGGCAGCTACTACACCGTCGACGGAGGCACTAGGGCCAGCTAGCATCGGCCGCGCGTATGCCGTATGGGGCACCCTCCGACGCGGCGCGCGAGCGTTCGGAACGCACTCGTCCGTGATTGATCGTCAAGGAAGCCCAACGGGCGGTTAAGGCCGAGATGTTCGGCCCGGACCGTCCGTTGGGCTTTGCTTGCGCTATACTCTCCCGTTACGCGCGTCGCCGGCCTCGGACGCGCAATACCCCGGAGAGTCCATGAATCATAGGAACGTCGCCATCATCGCCCACGTCGACCACGGCAAGACCACGCTGGTGGACGGGCTCCTGCGTCAATCACACGTCTTCCGTGCCAACCAGCACTTAGAGGAGCGAGTGATGGACACGGGCGACATCGAACGTGAACGCGGCATCACCATCCTCGCCAAGAACACGGCCGTCGAGTGGCAGGGCGAGAAGATCAACATCGTCGACACGCCGGGCCACGCAGACTTCGGGGGCGAGGTCGAGCGTGCCCTGACCATGGTCGACAGCGTGCTGCTCCTGGTGGACGCGGCCGAGGGCCCCATGCCTCAAACGCGCTTCGTGCTGCGCAAGGCGCTGGCACGTGGCCTAAAGCCGATAGTGGTCATCAACAAGGTCGACCGGCGCGACGCCCGCCCCGACGAGGTCGCCTCGCTCACGTTCGACCTGATGGTCGACCTTGGCGCGGACGACGACCAGCTCGACTTCCCCATCGTTCACGCGATCGCCCGTGAGGGGCGCGCGTGGCTGGAGGGCGAGCCGCCCAGCGCCGACTTGGCGCCCCTCTTCCAGGTGATACACGACCACGTGCCACTCGCCAAGGCCGACGAGAACGCGCCGTTTCGCTTCCAGGTCGCCAACCTCGACTACTCCGACTACCTTGGACGCCTGGCCCTCGGCCGCGTGCTGGACGGCACGGTGAGCCCGGGCGACACGGTCGTGCGCGTGGCGCCGGGCAAGGAGCCGACCAAGGCGCGCATAACGAAGGTCTACACGCACTTGGGCCTCAACCGCATCGAAACCGAGGTCGGGATGCCGGGCGACATCATCGTGCTATCCGGGCTCGACGACGTGACGATCGGTGACACCCTGTGCCACCCCGACCACGTGGCGGCGCTGCCCGCGGTGGTGGTGGACGAGCCCACCGTCAGCGTGACGTTCAGCCCCAACACCTCCCCGTTCGCCGGGCGCGAGGGCACTTACGTCACGAGCCGCCACTTGGCGGACCGCTTGGAACGCGAGTTGCTGGTGAACGTCGCGTTGCGCGTGGAACCGATCGGCAGCGAGCGCTACCGGGTGAGCGGTCGCGGCGAGCTTCACCTCTCGATCCTCGTGGAGAACATGCGGCGCGAGGGGTACGAGTTCGGCGTATCGCGCCCGGAAGTGATCATGAAGGACGAAGGCGGCCGAACGCTGGAGCCGTTCGAACTCGCGACGTGCGACATCCCGAACAGCGCCATGGGCGGCGTCATGGAGTCCCTCACGGCGCGCCGCGGCGTGCTGGTGAACATGGACCCGGGCGAGACGCGCTCGCGGCTCGAGTTCCGCATCCCGAGCCGGAGCCTCTTCGGTTACCGCAACCTGTTCCTCTCCATGACCCAGGGCGAGGGCCTGCTCAACCACACCTTCGACGGTTACGAGCCGTTCGCGGGCGAGGTCATGACGCGCAACCACGGCTCGCTGGTGTCCATGGAGGCGGGCGAGGCTTTCGCCTATAGCCTCTACAAGTTGGAGGATCGCGGCATCTTCTTCATCGACCCCGGTACCGAGGTGTACGTGGGGATGATCGTGGGCGCCAACGCGCGCATGGGCGACCTGGACGTGAACGTCTGCAAGAACAAGAAGCTCACCAACGTGCGCGCCTCGGGCTCCGACGACAACCTGCTCCTCACGCCCCGCAAGCGCCTCAGCCTCGAAGAGGCGCTCGAGTACCTGGACGACGACGAGTTGCTCGAAGTGACGCCGAAGTCGTTGCGGCTACGCAAGCGCATCCTCGACCCGAACATGCGCAAGAAGCGCGACCACAAGGCCCTGGCCTGAGGGCTTCATGCGGCCGGCGCGGCAGCGGGGTCCTCGTGGGGCTCGGCGTCGGCCGCGTCCGCCCAGTCGGCGTGGTGTGACTGGGGCGGCCGACCGCGGTTCTGAGTCGCCGAGCCGGCTAGGGCGGCGGTAACGGTTATCGGTCCGAATGGTTCGTCTTGGTGAGCGCTTACGCGCCCCTCGCGCACGAGTTCGAGCACGGCGGCCAGGCCGATCGTGCGTGTCGACCAGTCGCGTGCCCCGAGCAGTTCCCACAGCTGGGCGCTCTTGACGGAGCGCAAGGCGCGCAGCACGAAGCGAGCCATTCCCGCCAGCGTGAGGTGCTCGATGGCGAACTCGAAATAGCCCCCCACGCGGTACCTGCTCGCCAACCTCGCTAGCTCCGCCGGGGTGACGCGTGACGGCCTCTCGCGCCGTGGGTACTCGGGCGCGCTCGCGCTCGCCGGGACCACGAAGCGCCGCTCCTCACGCCGCCGGCGCAGGAACAGGATGGCATCCTCCAACTCCTCCAGCAGGGCGACGGCCTCCAGGGTCGCGGCCACCACCTCCTCCTCGTCGTCCGCCGTAGCCCTCGGGGGCTTGGGGAGGAGGAGGCGGGTCTTCAGTTCGATGACGTGCGCCAGGCGCGGCAGCGCCTCGGTAGCCAGCTCGAGGTCGGCGGCGGCGTAGCGCTCGAAGTAGAGGAGGTACGAGCGCACGAGCTGGTAGAGGTCTATCCGCCTGGGGGCGAGCTCGTGCGTACGCAGGGCGTACGCGAGCTCGCCGAGGGTTCCCTGGAAGTTCTCCTGTTCCACGAGGAACTGCTCGTACTCGGGCACGCGGCGACGTTACCATGGGCTTCTGGGCGCCGGTTCGGCCGCGCGTCTGCCTGGCAGGCCCCGTCATCCGGTGCCTTTGGACTCGAAGGGCACCTCCGTCAGCCCCGCTCCCTGCCGTCCGCCCCCCTCCCCCGCCGCCGGCGCGGACCCTCGCCGCCGCCGAAAGCTCTCACAGCCGCCGAAGGAACCGATGAGTCTCTACCAAGCAGCCAGAGGGGTCCTCTTCCGCATGGACCCGGAGCGGGCCCATGACGTAGTGATGGGTGGTCTCTCCCTCGCCAGCCGCACCTTCCTGGGGCCCAGGCTGTTGGGCGCGTTCGCCCCGCCGCCGGACCCTCGCCTCGCGGTCGACCTCTTCGGCCTGCGTTTTCCCAACCCCCTCGGCCTGGCTGCCGGCCTCGACAAGGACGGCACGGCCTTCCCTGCCCTGGCCGCCCTCGGGTTCGGCGCCGTGGAGCTCGGCACCGTCACCGCCACGCCCCAACCGGGCAACGACCGCCCGCGGCTGTTCAGGCTGCTAGAGGACGACGCGCTCATCAACCGCATGGGCTTCAACAACGAGGGTGCCGCCGCGATGGCCGCGCGGCTGGCGCGGCTGCAGCGCTCGACCATGCCTACCGCCGTGCTGGGCGTCAACGTCGGCAAGTCGCGCGTGGTCGACTTAACGGCCGCCGCGGCCGACTACCGCCTTGCCCTCACGGCCGTGTGGAACGTCGCCGATTACCTCGTCTTGAACGTGTCGTCGCCCAACACTCCGGGCCTGCGCGCCCTGCAGCACTCTGCGCAGCTGCTCGGCCTCCTCGAGGTGGTTGCCGAGCTGCGATCGCGTTTGGGCCCCAAGCCGGTCCTCCTCAAGGTCGCGCCCGACCTCACCGACTCCGAGCTGGCTAACCTGGTCGACGCCGCCTCGGCAAACGGGGTCTCGGGCCTGGTGGCCACGAACACGACGGTGGCGCGCGCCGGCCTTGCCTCTCCCTACCAGGCGGAGGCCGGCGGGTTGTCGGGCCGCCCGCTGGCGCAGCGCGCGTTGGGTGTCCTGAAGTCGATCCGGTCTCGCACCGACCTGCCGATCGTTGCCGTCGGCGGCATCTTCGACGCCGATGGCGCCCTCGCCCGGCTGGAGGCCGGCGCCGACCTGTTGCAGCTCTACACGGCCTTCATCTACCGGGGACCGGGGGTGGTGCGGGAGATCCTCGAGGGCATCTCGGCGGAGCTCGACAGGCGCGGCCTCGACAGCGTGCGGGGGCTCGGCCGTCGGGCCTAGTGTCCGGGCTTCCTGCGCCTCTCGGGTTTGCGCGCTTCCCAGAGGACCTCGCCCTCGCCGTGCCGCAGGCACGCTACGCGCGCCAGCGTGAATAGCAGGTCGGAAAGGCGGTTGATGAGCGGCAGCACGTGCTCGCCCACTTCCTCGGTGCGCGCGAGGGTCACGGCGTGCCTCTCGGCTCGCCGCAGCACGGCGCGCGCGAGTTGCAGCGCGGCCGAAGCGGCGGTGCCGCCCGGCAGGATGAAGTGGGTAAGGGCCGGCAGCTCCTCGGAGTAGTGGTCGATGAGCGCCTCGGCATGCTCCACGTCCGCGGCGTCGACTGGTCTGATGAACTCACGTGTCTTGGTGCCGTGCGGGGTGGCGAGGTCCGCGCCCAACTCGAAGAGCAGGCTCTGCAACGCCGCCAGGTCCTCGTCCAACTCCTTGGCCCGCGGATCCTCCGCGCCGCCCGACCTCGCCAGCTCGGCGCGCCCCAGGCCCAGCGCGGCGTTGGCCTCGTCGACGGTGCCGTAGGCCTCCACCCTGGCGTCGTCCTTGCCGACGCGCGAGCCGCCGAACAGGGCGGTGCTGCCGTCATCACCCGTGCGCGTGTAGATCTTCATGACGGTAGGATAAGCCCAGGACTCCGGTGGAGAGTAGGTACATGGAAACGGCGGTCGCCGCAGCAGGCCCAGAACGGACGTGGCAGGTCTGGTTAGTGGCCGCCTTGGTGGCCGCCGTGGTCCTGGCGGCGCTCCTGATAGCGAGGCGCGTGCTAAACCGCCGCCTCGGCCGGGCAGCGGCGGATCCCTCCGCACCCCAGACCACCAAGGCGCTGCACGCCCTGGCCTCCTCCACGTGGGGCGTGTTCCTGATCCTCTTGGGGCTCTACGCGGGCGCCCGCGTCCTGCAGGTGAGTGGCGCCACCCTGGCCTGGGCCGACAGGGCCATCACCCTGGCGGTGTTCGCTCAGGCCGCCAACTGGGCCATCGCCATCCTCAACCGGTTGGTTCTCGTCCGTCGCGGCGTGGAACCCGAAGCCGGCGGCGCCGGGGAGCCCCTCTCGGCGGCGGCGTTCCTCGCGCGCCTCGTGATCTTGGCGGTGTTCGCACTCCTGGCGCTGGACAACCTAGGGGTGAACGTTTCCACGCTGATCGCCGGCCTCGGGATCACGTCCCTGGCGGTCGCGCTGGCGCTGCAGAACATCCTGGGCGACCTGTTCGCGTCGCTCTCCATCCACTTCGACAAGCCGTTCGAGGTGGGCGACTCGATCGCGGTGGACGACCTGCGAGGCACGGTGGAGCACGTGGGCATGCGGACCACCCGGTTGCGCAGCCTGACCGGCGAGCAACTGGTGGTGGGAAACCGCGACCTTCTCTCCAGCCGCATCCGCAACTACAAGCGCATGCGCGACCGCCGCGCCGTGCTGAACTTCGGCATCGTCGCCGGCGTGCCGGCCGACCTGGTCGCGCGCGTTCCCGAGGTGGTGAAGGAGACGGTCACCGCGCAGGAGCACGCCCGCTTCGACCGCGCCCACCTCGTCTCCGCACAGGGCGGAACGCTCACGTTCGAGTCGGTCTATTACATGCGCGACCCCGACTACGGCGTCTTCATGGACACGCAACAGGCGATCTACCTGTTGCTCTACCGGCGCTTCGCGGAGTTGGGCCTCGACTTCGCGTACCCGACGCAGAAGGTGCTGGTCGAACCGGGCAAGGTCTCGGCCGCGGGTGCAGCGTGGGGAGAGGGCGGCGACCCCGATGCCAGTCGGAGCCCCGGTCCTACTCGGCGCTGACGACGCCGAAGCGCCGTTCCACGTAGTCGTCCAGCAGGCGGTTGAAGTCGCCGGCGATGTCGGGGCCTTGTAGCGTCGTCAGGAGCTTACCGTCCTGGTAGACGGGCGCCTTCGGCGCCTCACCCGTCCCCGGCAGGCTGATCCCGATGTCGGCGTGCTTCGACTCGCCGGGGCCGTTCACCACGCAACCCATGACGGCCACTCGCAGGGTCTCCACTCCGGGATAGCGGTCCTTCCAAGCCGGCATGGCCGCCTTGAGGTGCGCCTGGATATCGCGCGCCATCTCCTGGAACAGCGTGCTCGTGGTGCGGCCGCAGCCCGGACAAGCGGTGACGCTCGGCGCGAAGTGGCGCATGTCGAGCGCCTGCAGGACCTCCTGGGCGATCTCGACCTCGCGCTCGCGCGGCGCCCCCGGGTCGGGCGTGAGCGAAACGCGGATGGTGTCGCCGATGCCCTCGGCGAGGAGCGGGGCCAGGGCGGCCGTGCTGGCCACGGCGCCCTTGACGCCCATGCCCGCCTCGGTGAGCCCGAGGTGAAGGGGGTAGTCGCAGCGCCGAGCCAGCCGCCGGTAGACCTCCCACAGGTCGCGGACGGTGCTGACCTTGGCGCTGATCACTATGCGGTCGTGGGGCAGGCCGTGGCCCTCGGCTGCCTCGGCCGAGTTGAGCGCCGACGCGATGAGGGCCTCGATGAGGACCTCTTGCGCCGGCAACGGCTCTGGCCGCTGGCCGTTCTCGTCCATCATGCTCGTGAGGAGCGCCTGGTCGAGCGATCCCCAGTTGACGCCGATGCGCACAGGCTTGCCGTTGTCCTTGGCCACGTCGATGATGGTCAGGAAGTTCTCGTCGTGGCGCCTCCCCGGCCCCACGTTGCCGGGGTTGATGCGGTACTTGTCGAGCGTGGCAGCCATGGCCGGGTAGGCGGTGAGGAGCTTGTGCCCGTTGTAGTGGAAGTCGCCCACCAGCGGCGCCGTCACGCCCATGTCGTCTAGCCGCGCGCGGATCTCCGGTACGGCGGCGGCCGCGCGGGCGTCGTTCACGGTCACCCGGACGATCTCGCTGCCGGCCCGCCACAGAGCGGCCACCTGGGCCGCAGTCTCCGCCGCCGCCGCGGTGTCCGTGTTAGTCATCGACTGCACCACGACCGGGTGGCCGCTGCCGATGGGCACCGCCCCGACCCAGGTGGTGGGGGTCGAACGTCTGAGGGAGAGTTCCATCGCCTGCGAGTCTACTACCGGCCTCCGCCGACCGCCGTAGGCGCAGAGCGTACGCGTTCGGCCGTCAGCCCCGCAGGACGCTCAGCACCTCGGGCAGGAGCCCGATCGACGTGCTGAGTCCCTCGCCGCCGTGGATGCCCGCGTTGCCGCTCCAGTCGCCGAAGTAGCCACCGGCCTCGGGCAGGATGACGCCGAACGGACCCGCGTCGTAGGCGTTCATGATCGGGTCGAGCATCAGTTCCAGCCTGCCGGACGCCACCAGCGCATGGCCGTAGGCGTCCGACCAGCCCACTCGGTGGTAGGTGGCCGCCTGCACGCGCTCCCACGCCGCTCCTCGCCCCTGCGCCGCGAAGGAGCCCGCGTCGGTGAACGCCACGAAGGAGCGCGCCAACGTGGCCGTGTCGCGCACCCTCACCTGCCGCCCGTTGAGGAACGCGCCGCGTCCCTTGGCGGCGTACAGCATCTCGTCTAGCGCCGGGCAGTAGGCGGCGCCCACCACCACTTCGCCCTCGGCCTCCAACCCCAGCAGCACCGCGTATAGCGGCACGCCGCGCATGAAGCTCTTGGTGCCGTCGATGGGGTCGACGAACCAGCGTAGTGAGGCGCCCTCGCCGCTCGTGCCGGTCTCCTCGCCGACGATCCCGTGGTCGGGGTAGGCGGCCTCGAGGCGCGCCCTTATGAGCTCCTCGGCCGCCCTGTCGGCCTTCGTGACGGGGGTGTCGTCGGCCTTGAACTCCACCGGTGGGTTGGTGCCGAAGTAGCCGAGCGTCAGGCGGCCGGCGTCGTAGGCGGCCTGGACGCAAGTCTTCAGGAAGTCATCGATGGGAAGCGTGGGCATGGCTTGGTACGATACCGCCATCATGTTGATGACGCGTGAGCAGCTCGAGCGTAACGAACGCCTGACGTTGGCGCCTTATGCCTCCCTCGCCGCGGAGTCGCGGGGCCGCATCCACCCCGAGGGCGAGAGCGCGTACCGCACCGCTTTCCAGAAGGACCGCGACCGGGTGGTCCACACGAGCGCCTTCCGCCGCCTCGAGTACAAGACGCAGGTGTTCGTCAACTACGAGGGCGACTACTACCGCACGCGCCTCACGCACACCCTGGAGGTGGCTCAGGTCGCCACCAGCATCGCGCGCGCGCTCGGCCTCAACGAGGACCTGAGCGAGACCATCGCCCTGGCGCACGACCTCGGCCATCCGCCTTTCGGCCACGCGGGCGAGACGGCGCTCAACTCCCTCGCCGCCAACGTGGGCGGCTTCGACCACAACCGGCAGAGTTTCCGCATAGTCACCAAGCTCGAGCGGCGCTATCCGGGCTTCCCCGGCCTCAACCTCACCTGGGAGACGCTCGAGGGGATCATGAAGCACGAGACCGACTACGACGTTCCCGACCCCAGCTGGGAGCCGGACGTCCAGCCGTCGCTGGAGGCGCAAGTGGTGAACGTGGCCGACGAGGTCGCCTACAACGCCCACGACCTCGACGACGGCCTCAGGTCCGGCCACCTCGACGTCGTGGACGTGGCCCAGGTGCCGATCCTGGGCGAGCTGTTCGGCCGGCTCGGCCTTAACCCCGAGCGCTTCGACTCCTCGCAGCGTTACGTGCTCATCCGCGAGCTGCTCGGCGACGTCATCACCGACGTGGTGCACGCCACCCATGCGCGCCTCACCGAGCAGGGCGTGGACAGCCTGGCGGCCGTGCGAGAGGCGCCCGCCAAACTGCTCGCGCCCTCCGAGGGCATGACCAAGCAGCTGGCCGAGTTGAAGGACTACCTCTACACCAACTTCTACTTCCACCACCGGCTCATCCGCATGACGCGCAAGGCTCACCTGGTCCTGGAGCGCATCTACCACGCCTACCTCGAGGCGCCCGACATGCTGCCGCCCGACGTGTCGAAGCAGGTCGGGGACCTGGGGCTGGAACGCGCCGTCACCGACTACTTGGCCGGCATGACCGACCGCTACGCCAACGAGGAGTACCGCCGGCTGTTCGACCCGCTGGCGCTTACCTGACGCGTCAGGGGGAGATGCGCGCCACGCCGATCAGGGCGCCGCTCTTGGCGTCTCTGAGCCACGCCGCCGCGTAACCGCCACGCTGCACGCGGATGATGAGCCACGGACTGGTGAGGGCCTGGGTGGTGATGGAGCCGGCCGCGGGTTCGGTGAGCGTCAGGTCGACGTACAGGTCGCCCTCCTCCTCGCGCACGGACCGCACCTCGAGGCCGTGACCGCCCGACGGCTTGGTGCCCAGGAAGAGCGCCACCACCGTCTCGCGGCGGTAGTCGAGGCTCGGCACCGGCGGCACCGTGAGTTGGCTGCCGTAGGCGCGCTGCCAGAGCGAGATGAGTTGATCCTGGTTGGACACGAGTTGGTACGAGGCCGAGGGGAAGCCGACGGCCTGGCTGCCCTGCGCCACCACGTCCCACACCAGTTCCTCCGGTGCGGCCCGGTAGGCGGACTCGTCGACCCCGATGTCCTGCTGCACGTAAACGCCCGTGCGGCGCTGCTCCGCGACGCCGTCGACGGGGTGGGGCGGCAGGCCTGCCTTGGGCAAGAGCGCGATGGCCAAGGGCTTTCCAAGCGCCTGCAGCGCGTCGGCGAGGGCGTCGGCTTCCGCGCTGCTCAGCTCGCCCAGCCCGCGCAAACCGTTGAGGCGCGGCCGCGGGACGACACGCTGGACTGTCCCCGCCTCACCCTCCAGCATGAGGCGAAGGAACGACTGGCCGTCGTAGTAGACGACCTCTTGCACGTCGGCATCGAGCGTCACCTGCAAGTCGGTGGTGAGCGCGATGCGGCTGACCGTGACCGGGGCGACGCCCAGCGGCGTCAGGCTCTCCCGCAGGAACGGGTTGCCGTCCACGAAAAGAGCGCCACGCACGGCGAAGGGCACTTGCAGCTTGCGAGAGCCCGGGTCGGGCTCCGTGAGGGTGAGCGTGCGCCCTGAGTAGAGGAGCTGCCCCGGCTCCCCGTAGAAGTGCGTGTAGCGCGCGTTCTGGTAGCCGTAGAGGTACAGGTCGTGCATCTTGATCACCGAAGTCGGCGCGCAGCCCCCCAGAACGAGTGCGACCAACGCGACCAACAGCCAGATTCGTGGCATCAGACCCTCCGAGGAGATGGTAGCACCCGGCTCTTGAGAAGCTCCTGAGCGCACTTCTCGCGGTCATGGCCTGCCTGGCCCCGCGACGGCCGGCTTGCTATGCTCCGGCGGTGACCGATCAGGCCCGCGTGCTGCTTCTGTCGGCTTCGATCGGTGGCGGCCACGTCGTCACCGGTCGGGCGTTGGAGGCCGCGTTCCTGGCTCAGGGCGCCACCGCCGCGCACGTCGACCTGCTGGAGCACACGGCGGTTCCTTTCAGACGCCTGTACCGCCAGGCGTACTTCGACCTGGTGCGGACCATGCCCGACTTGGTGGAATGGGTGGGGCGCCGCTTCGACCGCAGGCCCAGCGAGTACAAGACCGTACAGGAGCGCTTGCGCGCGCGCGTCACTCGCACGCTCTCCTACGAGGTGCCGCGCATCATCGAGCGCTACCGCCCGGACGTCGTGGTTCACACGCACTTCCTTGGTGCCGAGATCATGTCTGGGCGCATGCGGCGCCACCGTCCGCTGCCCCAGGCCGTGGTCATCACGGACTTCTTCTCCCACGCGTTCTGGCTGCAACCGGGGGTCGCTCGCTACTTCGTGGCCAGCGACGACGTGAGGGCGCAGTTGCTGGCCGCCGGCGTCGACGAGCACCGCGTCCGGGTCACGGGCATCCCGATCGACGCGGGCTTCTCGCAGTTGCCGTCTCGCGAGGCGGCGCGCAGCTCCCTTGGCACACACCCCGACAGGGACGTGCTCCTGTTACTCGCGAGCGGCCTCGGCGCGGCGACTCTCAAGCGGATCCTCGAGCAACTGACGAGCTTCCGCTGGCCCCTTCACGTCATGGTCGTCTGCGGGCGCAGCCAACAACTGGGGGCGGTGGCGCAGTCGTTCGTGGAGCGCGTGGAGGCGCCCGTGACACTCTCGGTCAGCGGGTTCGTGAGCGACTTGCCCTTGCGGATGGCCGCCGCCACCTTACTGGTGAGCAAGCCCGGCGGGTTGACGAGCAGCGAGGCGCTCGCCGCCGGCCTGCCCCTGATGCTGGTGAGCCCCTATCCCCTACAGGAAGAGGCCAACGCGAACGTGCTCCTCGAACACGGCACGGCCGTGCGTGTGGAGCCCATCTCCACCTTCAGCCACAAGCTGCGGAAGCTGCTGGAGTCGCCGGAACGCCTGCTGCAGATGCGGGCCAACTGCGCCGAGCTCGCTAGGCCGGACGCCGCCTCGAACGTGGCCGCAACCGTCCTCGACGAACTGGTGCCGCGCGGCCGTACCGGGCGCCCACGGTGAGCAGACCGCTCGCACTACTGGCCGCCTGCGTGCTTGCGTGGGGCGCCGTCGCCTGCGCCCAAAGGCCGCTGGGTCCAAGCGATCCTGGTGCCGGCGGCACCGCCTACTTCGACGTCGTGGTGTATGGCAGCGAGCCGGAGGGCGTGGCGGCCGCCGTTGCCGCGGCGGAGGAGGGCGCAAGGACGCTCCTCGTGTCGGGCGACGCGCGCGTTGGCGGCTTGTTCGTGCTGGGCGAGCTGAACATGCTCGATATGCGCACTCAGCCGTTCAACTACCAGCGCGGGTTCTTCGAGCGCTGGTGGCGCCAGGTGGGGTCGAAATCGGCGTTCGACGTGCTGCAGGCCGAGGATGCGTTCGGCCGGTTGCTGGCGGATGCGGGGGTGGAGGTCTGGCTGGGCGCAGGCCCCGTCGAGCCCCGCGTCGTGGCCGAAGGTTTGCGCGGGGTCCTCCTCCCCGAACGCAACGTCGCGGTCAACGCCCTGCAAGTGATAGACGCCAGCGCCAACGCCGACCTTGCTGCCAAGGCGGGCGCTCCATTCGACTTCGGCTGGGAGCGGTTCGGCGTGGCCCAGCGCCAGGCCGACACCCTGGTGCTCAACGTGGCCGGCGTCGACTGGGAGGCGCTCAGGCGTGAGATCAGCGCGCGTGGCCGGGCGTACGCGAGCATCAGCAGCACGGTCGCGTGGGGCCATTTCGGCGGCATGCCGGCGGCTTACGTCCCCACCCAGGAGGGCACCCGCCTACGGGGACTCAACCTCGGCCTGCAACGAGACGGCAGCGTGCTGGTGAACGCCCTACTGCTCTACGGCCTCGACCCGCTGGACCCCGTCAGCCTGGCCGCCGGCCGCGCCAAGGGCCTCGCGGAGGGCGAGGCGATCGTCGCCTACCTGAAGAAGAACCTCGCGGGGTTCGCCAACGCGCGACTGGCAGGCGCCGCCACGGAACTCTACGTGCGCGAGTCGCGCCACCTGCTCGCCGACTGCGTGCTCAGCGCCGACGACACGCTCTCCAACGTCGTGACCGCCCAGGACGTGGCGGCGGGAGGCTATCCACTGGATGCACAGAGCTTCACCCCTCACGACGCGGGCTTCGTCTGGGGTGCGCCCGACATCTACGGTGGACGACTCTGCATGCTGACGACCTCGCACGTCGAGGACCTGTGGGTGGTGGGGCGCAGCGCCGGCTACGATCCGGTGGCGTTCGCGTCGGCGCGCGTCGTTCCGTTCGGCATGGCTATGGCCGAGGCCGCGGGGGTGGCAGCGGCCACCGCCGTGCGCCAGGGGGTGCCGGCGAGCCAGGTGGCGCAAGGCGAGGCGTTGATAGGGGTGGTTCGCGCCCACCTACTGCGGCGCGGGGCGCTCTTGCCCGAGGTGCGCCAGCGCATGGCGGTGGGCCCGGTTGCCGACCCGGCCTACCCCGCTTTCAGGGTGCTGCTCGCACGCGGCCTGGCCGTTGGTGGCTACGACAACGACCCCGAACTCGATGGTCGGGTGAGCGCACTGTCCTTCGCCTACCTCCTCAGCCACGTCGCGACGCGCTTCTACTACCGGCCCGGCCTGGGCGCCGCCCTGGTGGGCCTCGCCGAGGAGCTCACCGCCGGCGACGGGACCGCACCACTTAGCGCCGACGTAGCCGGTCCCCTGCTGGCGTTGGCGGCCTGCCTGCTCGACCACTGCCCCCCCAGCGCCTCCTGGCAGGACCTGCGCGCCGCCGGCCTGGCCGACTTCGCGGAGCCCATGGGACCACTTACTCGCGGCGACTCTTACCGGCTGGCGGCGGCCCTGGCGGCAAGCGCGCCCTAGGCCGGGCCGGCCGGCCGGCTCAGGAGACCTTGCCCAGGCCGAGCGCCTTGCCGACCTGGCCGACGATCATGGGCGTTAGGCCGGCGCCGATCACCAGCCACCACCCCCGAGAGTCCAACAGTTCGATGCTCAGCAGTTGCCGCAGCGGCGGGAACGCCACCGTGACCGCGATCAGGAGCGTGCACAGGAGCGTGGCGGCCCACACCCAACGGTTGCGCGTCACCTGGTTGTTGAGCAACGAGCTGCCCGGGTCGCGCATGTTGAACACGTGCCAGAGCTGGCCCAGGGCGAGCGTGAGGAACGCCACCGTCACCGCCTCGCCCTCGCTGGCGCCAAGGAGCTCGAGCGCCACCAGGAACGCGCCAAGCGTCGACAGCGTCAGCAGGCCGCCGTAGCCGAAGACGGTGCGCCAGTGGCGCCCCGCGATGAGGGGCTCCGCGGCGGGGCGCGGCGGGCGTTCCAGGATGCGCTTGTCGCCGCGGCCCGCGCCTAGGGCCAGTGCCGGGAAGACGTCGGTGATCAGGTTGAGGTAGAGGATCTGCAGTGGCAGCAAGGGCAGCGGCCGGCCTGCCACCCCGGCCAAGCCGATGACGAGTATCTCGCTGAGGTTGCAGGAGAGGAGGAAGACGACGAACGCGCGGATGTTGTCGAAGATCACGCGCCCCTCCTTGACCGCCGCCACTATGGTCCCGAAGGCGTCGTCGAGGAGGACCATGTCGGCGGCCTCGCGCGCCACCTCCGTGCCGTGCAGGCCCATGGCCACCCCGATGTCGGCGCGGCGCAGCGCGGGGGCGTCGTTGACGCCGTCGCCGGTCATGGCGACGACGTTCCCCGCTTGCTGGTGCAGTTCGATGAGCTCGAGCTTCTGTTCGGGCGCCAACCGCGCCAGCACGTTGGTGGCGAGCAGTTCCGCACTGCCCTCTTCGCCCGCGGCGAGGAGTCGGGCGACGTCGTTGCCGTCGAGTACCCCGCCGGCCACGTTCAGGCCCACGCTTTCCGCCACGCTGCGAGCGGTCGTGACCTGGTCACCGGTGGCCATGATCACCCGGATGCCGGCCGAGTGGCAGCCGGCGATGGCCGCTGCGGCGTCTTCGCGCGGCGGGTCGGCGAGGGCCACCAAACCGAGCAGCGAGAGGTCCTCGTACGGTCCGTCGGGCGGCGCGTCCGTCACCCTCTCGGCCAGCGCGAGGACGCGCAGCCCGCGCGCGGCCAGCTCGCGGTTGCGCGCTAGCCAGGTCCTTCGTTCGGCGTCACCGATGGCGTTCCGTGCCCCGTCGGCCGCTCCGGCGCTCACGCTGGTCGACTTCGCGATGACCTCGCCGGGAGCCCCCTTGACCAGCACCCAGGCGCGAGCGTTGCCCTCCGCGTCGTGTCGGCGGTGGGTGGTGGCCATCAAGCGCGTTTCCGAGTCGAAGGCCTCCTGGCGCAACTCCGGGTGACTCGCGAGCAGGTCGGCGCGCTCTATGCCCATGGAGCGAGCGGCACGCAACAACGCGAGTTCGAGCGGGTCTCCTACGCCCTCGCCTTCTACGCCCTCGCCTTCTACGCCCTCCCCGCCTGCGCTCCCGCCTTCTACGCCCTCACCTCCTACGCCGCCGGGCTCCGGAAGCTCCGCGGAGGCGCACAGCGCGGCCGCCGTAAGGGCCCGCCTCAGCTGCTCGGCGAGTTCGGGCGCCTGGCCGGTGCCGCGGAAGGCGGCCGGCGCCGGCTGCCCCACCCCGGGCGGTTCTCCGGCCATGGCGACCTCGCCGCCCGGCAGCCACAGGGCCGCCACCCTCATCCGGTTCTCGGTAAGGGTGCCCGTCTTGTCGGTGATGATGACGCTCGTCGCGCCCAGCGTCTCGACGGCGGAGAGGCGGTTGACGAGCGCGTTCCGTCGCGCCATGCGCCTCACGCCCTGGGCGAGCGTCAGGGTGGCGATTATGGGCAGGCCCTCGGGTACGGCGGCTACCGCCAGCGCGACCGCGGTCTGCAGCAGGACCAACCAGCTCTTGCCGTTGCCCAGCCCGGTCAGGGTTATCAGGGTGGCGACGGCGAGCGTCAACCACACCAGGCGCTGCGCCAGCCCACTCAGGCGCGCCTCCAGCGGCGTGCTCTCGG
>Ga0265293_10002625_pt1 | contig 35408 bp, 45 predicted proteins | sample Munlanlewell138R_FD_192505 | JGI IMG/M metagenome (GOLD analysis project Ga0265293, IMG submission 192505) | Leachate microbial communities from a municipal landfill in Southern Ontario, Canada - Leachate well 138R | ecosystem: Engineered > Solid waste > Landfill > Unclassified | place: Canada... | reverse complement strand
ATCAATACGAGCGGGGAATCGTGCTCACTCTGGGTCAATATTCGGGCACTCGCGGACCGGGGCTCACCTGGATCATTGTCGGCATTCAGCGGATGATCAAGGTGGATATGCGTATCACCACAGTGGACATTCCGTCGCAGGAAGTGATCACCAAGGACAATGTGCCGGTGGGCATTAACGCGGTGGTTTATTTTCAGGTGGAGTCGGCGGAAAAATCAATATTGAACATTAAAGACTACACTCTTGCCGTGGCGCAATACGCGCAGGCGGCTCTGCGCGATGTCATCGGCGGCATTGAATTGGACCCGCTGTTGTCGGAGCGGGAAAAAATTTCCGAAGAGATCAAAAAAATCGTGGACACCGCCACCGACAGTTGGGGGATTAACGTTACCGACATCAAAATCCAAGACATTGAATTGCCGGCGGATATGAAGCGGGTGATGGCAAAGCAAGCCGAGTCCGAGCGGGAACGCCGCGCAATCATCATCCGGGCCGAGGGCGAATTTCAAGCTTCCGCCCGTCTGGCGGAAGCCGCCCAGGTGTTAAACGGCACGCCGGGCGGCCTTTCAATGCGCACTCTGCAAACCATTGAAAAGATCAATCCCGATCCGTCCAAAACCGTGATCTTCGCCCTGCCGGTGGAAATTATGGAAGGCTTCAAAAAACTCACCGGAAAATAATATGAAAACAAGGATTGCCAAAGTCGTTGGTGCGGCAATGATGTCGGCGGTGATTGCCTTTTCCGTTTTACCTTGCAACATTTGCAATGCTTTCAGCCAGCAAGAATTATTGGCACAAGTTGAGGAGGTCAAACGGCAGATACTGATATTGCAGATACAGCTCATTCAGACGAAAATTTACGACTTGCAAATTCAATTGGCGCAATTGCAACTTTCGCCGGCGTTCGTTGATGTTATTTGGCCGGCCGGCGGAGAGAAGTTGGAAAACCGGCATTGTTATCACATCCTTTGGGAGGCGCGGGGAGTGGAGAAAGTTTCCGTTGCATTGAAAACTCCGGGAAGCACGCGTATTATCGCAGAAAATGTTTCGGCCAGCGACGGAAATTGGTATTGGGATGTCGGCAGTATTGCCGGGAACGATTACCGAATCCGGGTTTTTGACGCATCAAATCCAAAAATTGCCGGCGAAACGGCAAAAACTTTCGCGATCTTTGATAACTCTCTGAAAAACAAATGTGCCGACGGCACGGTGGCCGGCCAATGTTCCACCGATAAGCCCAAGTTGTGTTTTGACACTGAAATCGGCTTGATTGACGCCTGCAAATCCTGCGGCTGTCCGTCCGGCCAATATTGCGGCACCGATTCCAAATGCCGGTGAAAGTATCAAAATGTTTCTGTCGGGGCGGGAGGTTGCTTTTTTTGGTGGCTGTTTTGATATGGCACATTGGGATAATAAGTTCTGATTGGATAGTCGGGCAGGTTGCCCGCAAGCCTGCCTGTTTGTTTTATGAACTGAGATTCTTGAATAATTGATAAAATTATCAAATTTTAAAACAATTTAATCTAAAGCGATTCTTAAATTGTTAAAATTCAATAATTATTCAACAATCTAAAGCTGGCAAAAAACGATATTTTTGATATTCTTATTGAAATGGGATTTTCCGAAAAAAATTATGGGAAAAACAAAAAATGGTAAGCGAATTGCGATGTTCAGCATCCATTCCGATCCGCTTGCGCCTCTCGGTAGCCAGGAATGCGGCGGCCAGAATATTTATATCAAATATCTTGCCGAAGAATTGGGGAAATTGGGCTGGCGAGTGGATATTTTTACGCGCTGGGATAATCTGCATAAAAAGAAAATCGCTTTTATCTCGAAAAACAGCCGGGTCATACGGTTAAAAGGCGGTCCGGCCGCTTATGTTTCCAAACAAAACCTTTTCGGTTTTTTCCCGGAATTGTTTAAAAATTTTCTTAAGTTTACCAATTTCAAAAACTGCTATGATTTGTTCCACGGCCATTATTGGGACGGCGGGGCAATGGCGCTTATGGCATCGCAGAAATTTAAAAAATCCCTTGTTCAAAACTTCCATTCAATCGGCATTGTGAGAATGGAAACCAAAAAAAGGTTTTCCCACAACAGCACCGAAGACGAATATTTTGCCAAAAGGATTAACATGGAAAACAATATTATCAAACATGCGGCGGCGATTATCAGCCTGGCTGAATCGGAAAAGAAAATTTGCGCCGATTTTACGGGTGTGTGCGGGAAAAGGTGCATGTCATTCGCGGCGGAGTTAATATGAAACATTGGCCGTTGCTTGATAAAGATGCGTCTCGGGGAATTCTCAATATTGACAAAAAAGCATTCGTTCTGCTTTTTGTCGGGCGCTTGGAGTGGCGCAAGGGCATCGGAACAATAATCAGCGCCGTTCGCTTGTTGAAGGAAAATATCTTCGGGCTGAAAGCCTTGATTGTCGGCGGCAAGATATTCGGCCCTCGCGCAAACGGAGCCGATTCTAAAGAATATAATCGTTTGTGCAAGAAGGCGCAGGAGGAGGGAGTCGGCGACCTTGTTGATTTTACCGGCAGTGTTGACCATGGAAGACTGCCCGTTTATTATCGGGCGGCCGATGTTTTTGTTATTCCGTCATATTATGAGCCGTTCGGCCTTGTCGCTCTTGAGGGCATGGCCAGCAAGGTGCCGGTGGTCGCTTCCAATGTTGACGGTTTGGCGGCGACCATCCAAGATCGGAAAACCGGATTATTGTTTGAGCCGCGCAATGCGCTGTCGTTGGCGCAAAAAATCATGACGATATATAATTCAAAAGATATTTCCGCGAATCTGGCCAATAACGCTTATGATGAAGTTTCCAGTAATTATTCGTGGAAAAAAATTGCGGGGAAAATAAGCGATCTTTACGATTCGTTGATAAATAAAAATATGAAAGAGGACGTTGAATAATTGACAAAATTGTCAGATTTGGAAAAATTTAAACGCAAATAATTATTCAACACTCTAAAAATATGAAAATAATCCAAGTCGCGCCGTTTGAAGAACCGGTTCCGCCCAAAAAATACGGCGGCACGGAGTTGGTTGTTTACAACCTTGCCCAGGAACTGGTCGCAATGGGGCACGAGGTTTTTCTGGTGGCAACCGGCGATTCCAAGACCGACGCGAAATTGCTACCGGTGTTTCCGAAAGCGTTGAGAAAATACAAGGCGGCGGCTGATATGAAAGTCCGGGATTCTTTGAAATATATCGGGATCGGCAAAGTCCTGGAAATAGTGAAAAACATAAATGCCGATATAATCCATAACCATATCGGCTGGAGGCTCATGCCGTTTGCGCCCTTGCTGAAACCGCCGATAGTCACAACGCTTCACGGTCCGATGCATACCGGCTACCAAAAGCTCGTTTATGGCAATTTCCCGGATGCGCCGGTGGTTTCGATTTCAAACAGCCAGCGCCGGCCTTTTAAAAAATTGAATTATGTCGGCACCGTCTACAACGGAATAGATGTCGGCAAATTCGCTTATTCCGACAAGCCGGGAGATTATCTCGCGTTTTTAGGCAGAATGTCGCCGGAAAAGGGCCCGCTACAAGCAATCAGGATCGCCAAGAAATGCGGATTAAAGTTGGTGATGGCGGCAAAAGTTGACTCGGTCGATAAGGGTTACTTTGAAAAAGAAATCGCGCCTCTTATTGACGGCAAGCAAATAGTTTTTATGGGTGAGGTGGGTCACGAGGGGAAGGTGAAGCTTCTTAAAAATGCGCGCGCGCTTCTGGCGCCAATCCAATGGGAGGAACCGTTCGGCCTTTTCTTTATTGAAGCGATGGCTTGCGGAACGCCGGTGCTGGCATTCCGTCGCGGTTCCGTGCCTGAGGTGATTAAAAACGGCGTGACCGGTTTTGCCGTGAAAACCGATGCGGAAATGATCACGGCGGTAAAGATGGCCGGGACGATAAAAAGAAGTGCTTGCCGGCAATGGGTGGAAGAAAATTTCTCAAGCGCCAAAATGGCTCGCGGCTACGAGGATATCTATCGCAAAGTGATCGCCCAAAAAAAAATCATGAACAGAATATGGAATTAACCGAAAAACAAGAATTATTTTTGCAACAAAATAGTTTAGCGGTATTAGCGACCGCGGATTTGGAAAATCAGCCACGCGCGATTTTTGTTGAAATAAATAGTGTGAACAAAAATGAATTGGTTATTACCGATAATGAAATGCAATTGACAAAAAATAATTTGTTGGAGAATGCCAAGGTTTTTGTTTTGGCTTATGGCAAAAATTATAATTATTGCTTGAAGATTATCGGTTCTGCCGAATATCGTATGAGCGGCAATTATTTTCATTTTGTCCAAAATTTAAAAACAAATAAAAAACACCATCCAAAAGCCGCAGTTGTAATAAAAATTAATAATGTAATTGAATTTAAATAAAGAGAACGATAATGAAACTGTTTCTGGCTTCGGCGGGGGTTCGCCGGGGATCACAGATGATTTTTTAAAATTTTAAATAAAATACATAATTTATGATGGAGTTTATTTTTCTTTTGTTATTTTTGCTTGTTGCGTTGCATTTAAAAAACCAGATTGAGGGATTGAGGGGAGAGATCGATTCTTTGCGGGCGCGTCTTGACGCTGTAAAAGGAAAGGCAACTCAGACTGCCGTCACTGCTGAATTGCCGGCGCAAATTGAAAAAGAGACGCTGGTCGCGCTCTCCGATTCCTCTTCTCCTTTGCCGGTGTCCAAAAAAGAGGATTCCGGAAGTTTTGAGTTCAAATTGGGAAGCAAATTTTTCACCGGCGTGGGCGTGGTGGCGATTATTTGCGCCGCCGGGTTTTTTCTGCGTTACGCGTTTGAAAATGATTTGATCAATGAATGGGGGCGCGTGGCGCTGGGAGCGATTGCGGGCGCGATCCTTTTGGCGGTGGGCGAATTGACGCGCAAAAAGTATCCGAATTACGGCCAGGCGCTTACCGGCGGCGGATTGGGGGTTTTGTATGTTTCTTTTTACGCGGCTTTCAGTTTTTACCAGCTAATCGTCCAGCCGGCGGCGTTTCTTTCCATGATCGGGGTTACGGCCGCGGGGATATTGCTTTCTTTGAGGCAGAATTCAATGAGTTTGGCGATTTTCGCGCAGGTCGGCGGCTTTTTGACGCCGCTTTTGATTGATAACGGCGCGGGAAGTCCCCATATTCCGTTTTTGTATATCGCGTTGCTGAATCTGGCGATATTTTTAACAGCTTTCTGCAAATTGTGGGCGCCGCTTTCCTTGACCGGAATTATCGGAACGGCGCTTGCTTACGGCTATTGGTACTTGAATTTCTACACGGCGGATCAATTTTTTCCGGCGCTTGCTTATGCCAGCTTGTTTTTTGCCATTTTCCTCGCAATTTCTTTTATCCAACACTACGTCAAAAAAGCCGGAGAGAACGCCTGGGACTTGCTGGTCGTAATTTTGGCGCCCTTGCTTTATTTTCATGCCGCTTATCCCGTGATTGATTCGCTGTACCCGCAATTATCAGGACCTTTCGTCGCCGGTTTGGGAATTTTGTATTGCTTGCTGGCGGTGATGGCGGGCAGAGCGCGTTTGCAATCGTCGCTTTTTCGCCATTTTCTGATGAGCGCCGGATTTGTTTTGCTGTCAATTGCCGTGCCCATCCAATTTGACGGCGAATGGATTGTTGTCGGCTGGGCCGCCGAGGCGCTGGTTTTCATCAGTTCCGGATTTAAAATGAACTTTGGGGCATATCGTTTAATGGGCAACGGCTTATTGATGCTGACACTTTTTAAGACGTTGTTTTTTATGGAGTCGTTGCCGTTAACCGCGCGCCCGATTGTGAATGATCGCTTTTTTGCTTACGCGGCGTTTTTTATCGCCGCGGCCGGCGCGGCGTATCTGTACCGCCGTTATCGGCAATCGGCCAATGAAAATGAAAAATCCGCGTTTTCAATTTTAACGCTGTCCGCCGCCGGAATGTTTTTGTTTGGGGGCAGTCTTGAAATCGGTGATTTTTTTGCCGGCTATTGGTATCCGATTTTTTGGAGCGCCGCCGGCTTGTTGTTCGCGTGGCTGTCGTTTAAAGTATCCGCCGGAATTTTGCGTCCGGCCGCATATTTTGCTTTTGGCATTGCGTTCTTCCGCTTGTTGTTTTCTGAGACTTCCGTCGTTTTGGCTGATCACAATCCCATATTCAACTTCCGGGTGATGGCGTTTGTCGTTTCGGCGTTGTTGGGAAGAGCGTTTCTTTCAATGCTGATCGGCAACAAAGAGAAAATTTCCGCGGATGAATATCAGCTTTTTCGTCCGGCGCTGTTTGCTTATTTCCACATTCTCGTTCTATGGATTGTTAGTGCCGAAATTGTCAGTGCCTGCGATCTGGCAAAAATCGGCGCGGCAAAAACCGCGTTGCGGGAAATTGAAAATTTGAAAAACGTATTGCTATCCGCGGCGTGGATGGTCTACGGCGCGGTGCTGATGGTTTGGGGAATCGCCAAAAAAGCGATTTACGAACGGTTTTCGGCAATCTGTTTGTTTATAATCGTAATCGCAAAAGTTTTTTTGGTGGATACCGCCAATTTGGGAGACCTTTACCGTTTCTTTTCTTTCATCATTATGGGATGCGTGTTGCTGTTCACCGGTTATCTCTATTATCGCTTTCAGGATCGCATCCGTGAATTTATCCGGGGGAAATAGGCGGTAAAATCCTTGACACTTCGGCGGCAAAAAAGTTAAAATCAGGCCATAAAGGTCTGTCAGTGATAACAAACTGATTAACCGCAAAATTCAATTTCTAGGGTTGGATTTTGCAAAACAATGTTTAAATTTGACGACGAAGAAGAAAAAAAGGACGGCGATGACGAAGGCGATGCGTAGTTTGAAATTTTAAAAATAAAAACGGATGCCATATCCGTTTTTATTTACCCGCCAGAATACCTTGGGGCTTTGCCCCGGGGATGAATGGCGGGGAAACAAACTTTTCCGATCGCGTAGCGAAGCGGAGCGCCGGAATACGTCGGGGCTCTGCCCCGGCGTAGTTTATTTATTTGCCGAATATTTTGATAATTTTGACAGCAATAAAAAATAAAAATATGGAAAATAAAAACGGCGAAATGTTTTTTGACGATTGCCCGATTTGCCGGGCAATGAAGGCCGCGCAGGAACAAGGTCGGGATTTGTCGTTGGAAGAGTTGAAGGCGGCGTTTCAGGAAGCCAAGAACGAGGGCGGTGTCGTCGGCGGTGAATGGTTTGAAAAATAAAGATAATCAAAAATATCAGCAGTAATCACGGACATTCCAACATTCTTGAGAATGTGAGAATGTCCGTAATGATATTATGGAGATCAAAGTTGTTGGAGGGGATATGACAAAGTTGGAAGTTGATGCGATTGTTAATGCCAGCGATGAAGAAATGTCGGGCGGCGGCGGGGTGGATTTGGCGATTTATCGCGCGGCCGGGCCGGAATTGTTGGAAGAATGCAAAAAATTGGGCGGTTGCAAAACCGGGGAAACCAAAATTACCAAGGGCTATAATCTGCCGGCAAAATATGTTATTCATACTGTTGGTCCGGTTTATGGCCAAGAAAATGGCAACGAGGAGAAATTATTAGCCGGCTGCTACAAAAATTGTTTGCAACTGGCAAAAGAAAACAACATAAAGACAATCGCGTTTCCGGCAATATCTACTGGCGCGTATGGTTATCCTAAAAATGAAGCGGCCAAAATTGCTCTCGCGGCAGTCAAAGAATTTTGCGCTGTCAACTCAGATAGTTTTGACCAAATAATTTTTGTTTGTTTTGATAATGAAAATTACGAAATTTATAAAAAATTATGTTGAGATTGGTGAAGCCGACAAAGAAATATGAAAAAAGTTGGCGCGAGGCAGTGGAAGAGTTTCGCAAAGATTCCAAAACGATCAAGTTGTGGGAAGTTTTGGGCAATCCGGATGATTTGGATGGGATAATCCGCAATGCGCGGTTGCATTCGCAAGGCAAAAATTTGCCGAAAGGCTGGGTGCCGTATGATTTGCTCTGGCTGGTTGACGGCGATGAAATTGTTGGAATTGCGAGCATCCGGCACAAATTAAACCCATTCTTGCTAGAAGCAGGCGGACATATTGGCTATGAAGTCAAGCCGTCAAAAAGGGGATGCGGATATGCCAATAAAATATTGCAATTGTCGTTAAAAAGGTTTGAAAAGTTAGGGATTGAAAAAATATTGGTTACCGCTTTTGAGAATAATGTCGCTTCATGGAAAGCTATTGAAAGGAACGGAGGAAAATTAAAAAACAGGGTTAAGGTTGAAAACGAAAAAGATACCACCAGAAGATATTGGATCAAATTATAAAATCATGAAAACTACATTTTGCCGGGTCAATACCAAAGATGAATTGCGGCTGGACGGATTGCTGATCAACTCGGAAGGTGGGGATTGCGGTTTGTGGATTTTTCTGTAATGTCAATATGCAGATATTTTGAAATTATCCATATTCATATTGCCAATATAGATAATTTGCGGTTAGGTAAAATCAAAGTAAATATGCAAACGAAATTGATTGAATTTAAAAATCAAAATGATGAAATTTTGCGGGGGATAGTCACATCTCCGGATAATAAGCCGCGCGCGTCGGCGGTTTTCTTGCAGGGGTTTGAACGCAATGCCACGGTGGAGAAAAAGTCAAAAATGACGGCCGGTGAATTGGCGGAGCGCGGCATAGTTTCGTTGCGTTACGATGCGGCCGGATGCGGATTGTCGGACGGCGATTTTTCAAAATTTACTTTGAATGGCCGGGCGCAAGAATTGTCAAAGGCGCTGGAAGTTTTTCAAAATGAATTTGGCGGATTAAAAATCAATTTTGTCGCGCATAGTTTGGGAATGTGTCCGCTGGCATTGGTTTTGAACGAGATTAAGCCGCTGATCAACAAAATGGTGTTTATCGCGCCGGCGTTGAACCAGAAAGACCTGATGAGATTTTATTTTGTCCGCGACTCAATGAAGGAAGAAAAGAGGCAAGCAAAAATAACATGGGATAATTACAAACAATATTTGAATGAAGACAAATTTTTGCAAGATTGCGCGCGGGCCGGAAAAATGGTGCGGGAAAATTATATCAACCCCGATTATTTCATGGAGGCCAAAGATTTTGATTTTTCCCATAACTTTGACGAGATAAAAGAAAAAGTTTTGCATGTGCACGGCGAATTTGATTTGTCAGTGCCTCTGGAAAGTTTGAATGTCAAATTTCCGAACCGGATAATCGTCAAAGGCGGCGATCATGATCTGGAACGCCCGGATTTTTGGGGGCAGTGGTTTTCGCAAGCAGTGGAATTTTTAACCGAATGAGCAAATTTGCAAAAACAAAAATTACGGCCAATGACAAGATGCAGAGGGATTATATTTACTACTTGACTGAGCCGGCGGGGGAGAATTTCGCGCCGGATTTTTTGCCGGAGTTGACGCCAAAGCAAATGCTTGAGATGGGGATATTTGGCGGCAAATATATGACCGATTGCAGAAAAGAGTTTCCAAAAGACTGGTTTGCCAGCGCCAGACTCAATTCGGAATTCCATGATCCAAAATTGAATTATTTCGGGATTAATGCCTCCCAGCCGTTGAGCGTGTGGCGCAAAAAGGGATGGATACACCCGGCGGATCCGCGCGGATGGTTTCAGTGGTATTGCCGCTATCATATGGGCAGAAGAATGCCCAAATATGATCAATGGCAAATAAAAAGATGGAAAGCGATCCGCCGCCATATCGCGCAAATCAAAAAAAACTGCGCGCCGCGCGATTTGGACTGCCGGCGCAAACAGCGCCAAGCGGTTTTGCATTGGGCATACGATGCCCGTAAAATTTGAAAACCAATAAAAAAATATTGATCGGGATTGATAAATGGCGTTAAAAAAAGATTTGAAATCGGTGGGTGAGTAAAAAAAAGATGGCACTTCATTTGCCATTTTCAATAAAATCCTTGATTTTCAAGGCATTTTGATGCCCGAGTATCAACAACGGCACAGCAAGTTCCTTATACATTCTTGCCGCCGGTCTGATCCGTGCTCCGGGGGGCAAAGTAAAGAGCTTCATATGACCTCTCATTCTTTCACCTCATCTGGCATGTAGCCACAATCCGTGCATGCCAACTGGTCTCCAAAAAGTTGGATTATTGCGCTCCCGCATTTTGGGCAATCGTCGTATTCTTTCACCACGACCAGCGTTTCTTTTCCCTTATTGCGATTTTTTTCTTGCTTGCTTTTCTTTTTTTTACCTCTGACCATTTGCATCACCTTTTCTGGGTTATTATTAAAGTTATTTTTTGGTTTTGTCAAGGGTTTGAGTAAAATAATGTGGAGGGAACGGGGGGCAATGGCGGTGGCGGGGTGGATTTTGGGGCGGTTTTGTGATAGAATATCAATATTAACGGCTAATTATGACACTGGCGGAATTCATAAAACAAAGGAAATATTTGGTTTGGAGCACGGATAATTACGATAATCTGGGCCCGGAAGCGATCACCGAGGCGGTTTTGAATTACGGTGATTTTGGCGATATCAACGAACTTAAAAAAATAATCGGTATCAAAAAAATGGCCAAGATATTTAAGAAAGCGGCTAATCAAAAAAGAACCAACTTGCGGCCGGAGATCATTAATTATTTCAATTTATATTTTAAAGAATACGCCAAATGATCCATAAGGAAATTTTAACTCAGGAACAAACAAAATTATTGCCGGCGCTGAAAATGTTTTCTCGAAAATTCGGATTGGTGGGCGGAACGGCAATTGCGTTGCAAATCGGCCATCGCAGGTCGGTTGATTTTGATATGTTTTCGTTTGATAAATTCAGCAATTCGGCGGTTGAGAGAAAAATAAAAGAAAAAACCGCGATCGATAAAATAATTGTTGACAAACTGGATGAATTTACATTTATCGCCAGGGAAGTGAAATTCACTTTTTTTCATTATATTTACGAAATTGAATATTCTCAAAAAATTGATTCTTTTGCCAAAATGCCGGATTTACTCACTTTGGCGGCGATGAAAGCGTTCGCGCTTGGCCGTCGGGCAAAATGGAAGGATTATGTCGATTTATATTTTATAATGCGCGATTTTCACGGCATTAGCGACATCATTGAAAAGGGAAATCAAATTTTTGGTTCGGAATTCAATGAAAAAATATTCAAAGTGCAATTGGCTTATTTTAAAGATATTAATTATGAAGAAACCGTTCGTTATATGCCTGGGGTCGAAATAAGCGATGCAAAGATAAAAAAGGGATTGAAAAAATTCAGTCTGGGATGAAGCAAAATTATCGGATATTTGCAAAAATAAAATCATGGACGCAAAAGAAATTCGGGAGAAATATTTGAGTTATATGAAAAAGCGGGGGCACGCGATCGTGCCTTCTTGCGGTTTAGTGCCCGACAATGATCCGACGACTTTGTTCACCAGCGCGGGGATGCAGGCAATGATCCCTTATCTTTCGGGGCAAAAGCATCCGCTGGGATCGCGCATTGCCAATTCGCAAAAATGCTTGCGCACGCAAGATATTGAGGAAGCGGGGGACAATCGGCACACCACTTTTTTTGAAATGCTGGGCAACTGGTCGTTGAATGATTATTTCAAAAAAGAACAGCTTTCATGGATGTTTGAATTTTTGGCCAAAGAAGTCGGTTTGGACCCGAAAAATATTTATGTTACCGCGTTTCGCGGCTTGCCCGAGGCCGGAATTCCCAGAGATGAAGAAACCGCCAATATCTGGAAGGGATTATTCAGCGCCGCGGGAGTGGATGCAAAAGATGTTGATTTTGCCGAAACGCTTGGAATGTGCCGCGGCCGGATTTTTTATTACAACGAAAAAAAGAATTGGTGGTCGCGCTCCGGCACTCCGGACAAAATGCCCGAAGGCGAATTGGGCGGACCGGATTCGGAGATCTTTTATGACTTTGGCGCAGACTTGAAATTGCACGAAAATTCGCCGTGGAAAGATTTGCCGTGCCATCCCAATTGCGATTGCGGCCGGTTTTTGGAAATCGGCAATAACGTGTTTATGGAATACGTAAAACGCAACGGCGCCGTGGTTAAAATGGAAAACCACAATGTTGATTTCGGCGGCGGTTTGGAGCGCATCGCGGCGGCCAGTATCAACGACCCGGATGTTTTTAAAATAGATTTATTTTGGCCGGCAATCGAAAAATTGCAGGGATTGTCCGGCAAAAAATATAAAGATGGCACAAAGACAACTGCGGCGATGCGCGTGATCGCCGATCATATCCGCGCCGCGGTGTTTTTGATCGGGGATGGCGTGTTTCCTTCCAACAAAGCGCAAGGATATTTTGCGCGCCGTTTGGTGCGCCGTGCGATCGTCAAAGGTCATGAATTGGGAATTGAAAATAATTTTTTGAATGAGATTGCAAGTATATATTCAAATATATATTTAAATATATACAAACTGCCGGCAGAACAAATTAAAAGTGAATTGGAAAAAGAAGAAACCAAATTCAGGAAAACTTTAAAGCAAGGGTTAAAAGAAATGGAAAGACGGATTGCGGAAAACATACTAGATGGAAGGCAATTATTTGATTTATATCAAAGTTATGGATTTCCATTGGAATTAAGCTTGGAGATTGCCGAAGAAAAGAATGTATCAATTGCCAAAAGCGCAATAGATGATTTCAACGCGGAACTTAAAAAACATCAGGAATTGTCCCGCACCGCCAGCGCAGGAATGTTTAAGGGGGGGTTGGCGGACGCCGGGGAACAAACTACCAAATTGCACACGGCGGCGCATTTGCTGCTGGCGGCCTTGCGGCGGGTTTTGGGCGATCACGTGGTCCAGCGCGGCTCCAACATTACCGCCGAGCGTTTGCGGTTTGATTTTTCCCATCCGCGAAAAATGACGCTCGAACAAATCAAGCAGGTTGAGGATTCAGTCAATGAACAGATTCAAAAAAATATTCCGGTGGTTAGAAAAGAAATGCCATTGTCCGAGGCACAGCAATCGGGTGCGATGGGGGTCTTTGGATCAAAATACGGGGAGCGGGTGACGGTTTATACCATCGGCGATTTTTCCAAGGAAATTTGCGGCGGGCCGCATGTCGGCAATACCGGCGAGCTTGGCCGTTTTAAGATTGTCAAAGAAGAATCATCATCGGCGGGGGTGCGCCGGGTTAAAGCAATTTTGGAGTAACCGTTTTCCACAAGGCAGCATTTGCGTTGTTTTTTGAAATTGCTAGAATGAATTCGTAAGAATAAATATATAAAACTCCGGAAGGCGGAGAAAACAAATATGGACAAAAAAATAATTTATTATGCGATCGGCGGCTTGTTGTTGATTTTGGCGGTGTGGGGAATTGTCGCCATGAACTCGCAAAAAAAAGAAGCGGAGACCGAACCGTCAGTAACTCCGCCGCCGGCAACACAAAAATCGGAAACCGAAGTCAACCGCGATGTTGCGCAAAAACTTGAATTGGCCGAAGGCCAACTGCCCCTGCGGGTGACGCGGGAGGACAATCGCCAGACAGCATCGCTGACTCCCGGGAAAAACCTCACCCTGATGCTGGGAGAAGAATATGATTGGACGATATCTTCAAACAATGACAAGGTGCTGGCGCGGCGCAATGTGGATGTTGGCGACGTGCGCGTGCAGGGAGTTTATCAGGTGATAGGCGAGGGAAACGCGGTTTTGACCGCCAACGGCAATTGCAAGAGCGGGGCGGTTTGCGAAACTCCTTCCGCGGATTTTACCTATAATGTTGAAGGGATTATCAGTGAAAATTTTTCTCCGGAAGAATTGACCAGATAAATAAAGAAAATTTCAACAAAAACGGCTTTTTTGAAAGCCGTTTTTGTTGAAATCAAAACAAGAGTTATGAAAATTTTTGCGGGAACGGCCAACAAAATCAAAATTGATGCAATCATTGAAGTTGCCGCCGATTATGAATTTTTGTCCGGCGCCGAAGTTAAAGGTATTGATGTTTCCAGCGGCGTGGCCAATCAGCCGAAAAATCTGGCCGAGACCGTTGGCGGCGCGAAAAACCGCGCCCGCGCCGCGTTTTTGGCTGGCGAGGCGCACCCGGGAGATTTGGGGATTGGCCTTGAGGATGGGTTGATGGCGGTGCCCGAATCCCGCACCGGATTGATGAACATCGGCATTTGCGCCGTTTATGACGGCAAAGATTTTTGCCTGGGCGCTTCGGCGGCGTTTGAGTATCCTCCCGCGGCGATTGAATTGGTTAAAAAGGGGATGGATATCAATCAAGCTTTCCATTCTTTGGGGCTGACGGATAATCCGGCGGTGGGATCGGCTCAAGGAGCAATCGGCATTTTGACGCGCTGCCGGTGGGATCGGAGGGAAACCGCCAAGCAGGCGTTGACCGCGGCGCTGATCCAAATGGAAAACAAAAATTTGTACGGGCGGTGAAGGTTAAAAAAACGCAATCACCCGCCGGGTTTAAAATCAAGGTCTATTCCTCGTTAATGCAAGGGTTAGACCTTGATTTGCGGTGGGTGGCCGCTAAAAAAACGCTTCCCGGATCGGGAAACGTTTTTTTAGCGGCCATGGATTACTTTTTGATTTTTTCCAGCACCGCCTCAAACAAACGAGGATATTTGGCGGAAAACTCCGAAAGAATTTTGCGGTCAATGGCGATGTTGTTGGTTTTCATCGCGTTGATGAAGCGGCTGTAGGTGATGCCGTTCTTCCGGCAGAACGCGTTAATGTGGATGTTCCACAAGGATCGCGTTTCGCGTTTTTTGACTTTGCGGTCGCGGTAATTATACGACAGCGCTTTCATCATCGCTTGCTTGGCGGAAGCCAACTTTGACTTTCGGCCCCACTTGAATCCTTTGGTATACTCAATGATATTTCTTCTTCTTTTTTTGTGGAGCGTCCCTCTTTTAACTCTTGGCATAGAAATAATTTAAAATGCAAAAATCAAAATGCAAAATTACAATTAAAAATTTAAAATTGATGGATTTTAAAATTTGATAATTTTACATTTTGCATTGTCATTTTTATTTTTGATATTTGCATTTTTCACTTGATGATTAGTTTTCTGATCTTTTTGGCTTCGGATTCGTTGAGCGGCACCCATTTTCTGCCGGCACGGACTTTGTCGCCCGACATTTTGGAGCGAAAATGGCATGATCCGGTCGGTCGCCGCAATATTTTGCCGGTCTTGGTGATTTTGAATCTTTTGGTGATTGATTTTCTCGTCTTCATAAATTTTTTTCATTGAAAATTGCTTGTCCGCCATAGCTTCAGCGAAGGCGGGAAAATTGAAAATTACTTCTTGGATATTATCATATTGAATCCGCCCATCTCATTTTTTAATTCCTTGTCAACTTTGTAGGGGATATGCTTTTCCAAAATTGACAGAAACTGCTCCACCTTTTCCCGGGAAAGATTGCCGAACGCTTTTTGCCGCCCGCGCAGGCGCAATTCAATTTTCACCCGGTCGCCCTTTTTCAGAAATTTTTCTGCGGTGGCGGCGCGCGTTTCCATATCGTGCGGAGAAATATTATAGGTCAGGCGGATTCCCTTCACCTCGCTGGTATGGACGTTCTTTTCTTTCTTTTGCAAATTGTAAAGATATTTTCCGAATTCGGCGATTTTAGCCACCGGGGGATTCACCTTGTCCGTCACTTGGATCAGATCAAGCTTTTTGCTCCACGCCATCTCCAAAGCGTCCTTCAACGCCACCACGCCGATCTGCTGGTCATTCTCGTCAATCAGGCGCACCTGCGCCGCCCTTATTTGGTTGTTGATGGGAGGTTTTTTGAACATTATGTGGAGACGACGGGACTTGAACCCGTATCTGGCAAATCCGGCAAATGGCGTCTACAAGCGTAGTCCGGTTTTTTTAAGAATCAAAGATTGAAATCGGACAAAATTCTTTGACTCTCCGCCCGAAGTTGGTTTCAAAAAACGGTTCGGGGCAAGAAGCGTTTTTCTATCTCCCAAAGATTATGCCCGGCAAGTTTGAGGGAGAATCCGCCCGCCGGACACCGAATCGGATACTAAGCGTAAACGAGTTCGGGAGTGCTGTATGATTTGGCACTTTTGGAGTTTTGCCGATTTTAACGAGATTCGGCGACTCGGCTTGCAACAATTTGGCTGATTTGCCATCGAATCCTTGCATCCCCAAATCTTAAATTTTTCCGAAACTGCGGGCGATTTCCCGCTCAGTGTCGCGCGTTTTCAACGCCTGGCGTTTGTCAAACTTCTTTTTGCCGCGGCAAACGGCGAACTCCAATTTGATCTTGCCGGCATCTTGATAACGCTGTTTAGTATATAACCTAATCGGGACAAAAGTCAAGCCTTTTTGGGCGGCGATTCCGACGAGGCGGCGGATTTCGGCCCGGCGCAACAAAACCTGCCGATCGCGCCGTTCGTTATAGTCGGCGCCGGCGTTGGCGGGCTGATAGGGGGGGATTTTGGCGCCAATCCAAAAAACGCCGTCCGGACGAACGATCACATACGATCCGGCCAAGGACAGTCCCCGGGTCTTGATTGATTTGGCTTCCTGGCCGTTTAAAACCAAACCCGCCTCAAACTTTTCCAAGATTTCATAATCAAATCCCGCCTTTTTGTTTTTCGCCAATTCCTTCATTTCCCTTTTATTTTATCAGAATTCAGGTTAAACTGAAACCGGTTAAAAGTAAAATCATCATCTAATTATTATTCATATCCTTATGATGTTGCGGGAAAAAATAGGTTTGTTGGTCAACGATGCGGTAAGGAAACTGGCGACAGCCGGATTTTTGGGTTCGGCTGATATTGATAAAATCATCGGACCGGGAGCGTTGAGCGCGTGCAAGGATGCGAACCATGGCGACTATGCGTCAAATATTGCGATGAGGCTGGCCGGCGCGGCCAAAAAGTCGCCGTTGGAAATCGCGCAAAAAATCGCCGAAGAACTGAACCAAAACAAAAAAGCGGCAAAAATTTTTAAAAAGATTGAAGCGCCCGCGCCCGGTTTTGTTAACTTTTCATTGAGCGACGGATATGTGCTGGCCGAAGCCGGAAAAATTCTGAAACTCGGCAAAAATTACGGTAAAGTGAATGTTGGTAAAAACAAAAAAACGCAGGTGGAATTCATTTCGGCCAATCCCAGCGGGCAATTGCACGTGGGTAACGGCCGGAGCGCGTTCTACGGTGACGCGCTGGGCAATGTTTTGGCCATGTCCGGATACAAAACCGAAAAAGAATATTATGTCAACGACGCGCGGGTGTCAAAACAAATCCAAACTTTGGGCGCCACCGCATTGGGGCGGGGAGAGGCCTATTTGTCGCCCTATTTGAAAGAAAAGATCGCGTCTTTGCAAAAAAAACTTTCAAAAATCCGTTCCGAAACCGATGCCGGCTATTTTTTGGCGCAAGCGGTGCTCAAAGATTTGCAAAAATTCATCGCCAAAGATTTGAAAATCAAATTTCACGAATGGATTTTTGAAGAGTGTCTCTATAAGCGGGGACTGATCATTAAAACCTATGACTTTTTGAAAAAGAAAGGGCTGGTGTTTGAAAAGGACGGCGCCTATTGGCTGGATATGTCCAAATACGGCCAGAAAGACGAAGTGCTCCTGCGGTCAAACGGTAGTCCGACATATTTTTTGTCCGATATCGCCTACCATCACAATAAAATCAAGCGCGGGTACAAGAAAATCATTGATATTTGGGGCGCCGATCATCAAGGCCATGTGCCGCGGATGAGGGCGGTGATGGATATTTTGGGTTATAAAGGCGAGTTTGAAGTTTTGATCTGCCAGATTGTGACCATTAAAGGCGGCAAGATTTCCAAAAGAGAGGGTAATATCGTTTCTTTGAATTGGCTGATTGACGAAGTCGGCGTTGATGCGGCGCGGTTCTTCTATCTGCAGAATTCATTGTCGGCACAAATGGAATTTGATGTTGAATTGGCCAAGAAAAAATCCGCCGATTCGCCGGTGTTTTATGTTCAATATGCCCACGCGCGCATTGCCAGCATTTTGCGCAAAGCCGGCTTGAAAGGGTCCGGCCCTTTCAATTCCAAAAGGGTCCGGCCCTTTCAAGAATTACGGCATCCCGCCGAGATTGAATTGGCAAAGGAACTTTTGCGCTTGCCTGAAATTGTTACCGATACCGCCAAAGATTATCAAATCCAGCGCGTCTGCCTCTACGCGGCGTCAATTGCCGCCAAATTTCACAAGTTTTACCACGATTGCCAAGTGATCGGCGAGGATAAAAAAACAACCCGCGCGCGGCTGGGGTTGGCGATGGCCTCAAAAATCGTTCTGAAAAACACGCTCGGCCTGCTGGGAATTTCCGCGCCGGAAAAAATGTAGATCTTGCAACTTATTCGATTTTACGAAGGTCTAACCTTCCGCGGCGAAATGGCGAAGGTTAGACCTTCGCCATCTTCGCCATTTTCAACGAGGCGCGCTAAAATCAAAATAAGAGATGTTTGAATTTTTGCACTCAAAAAAACAAAAGGGGTTCACTTTGATTGAATTGTTGGTGGTGATTTCTATTATCGGCACGCTGTCGGGGATGGTGATGGTGACTTTCAAGGGCACGACGCAAAAAGCGAAAATAGCGAGAGGCCAATCCTTTTCAGCAAGCGTTCAAAATATTCTGGGGGCTGAATGTCTCGGCGCATGGAATTTTAACGAAGGATCGGGGACAACCGCAATAAATTCCATGGGAATTAATCATGGCACAATTCTTGGCGGGGCGGCTTATTCGCCTGACACGCCGAACGGTTCGGCCGCCAGCGGCGGTTATTCGTTAAATTTTGACGGAAGCGATGATTATGTGGCGGTTTCCGCAAATTTAACTGGCGGCCTAAGACAAATAACGATTGAAGCATGGGTTAATGCGGACAGAGCCTCAAGCATGGTTTTTACGACAGGCAATGCGGTCATTTTACATTTTCGGGGTGCCGGATTTTATCTGACTGCGGAAGATGGTACCATCAGCAATTATTTGGGATGGAGTCCCGCGCCGGAAATCGGCAGATGGACGCACTTGGTCGCGACATGGAACGGCGATAAAATGTCTCTTTATCAAGACGGCATGCAGCAAACAGCGACAAGAAGCTGGAGCGGCGGAGCAACCGGGAGGCTGATAAGTTCAACGATTTTTTATATCGGCAGGTATTTTAATGCCAGCCAGCCAGCCTTTCAAGGCCGGATTGACAGCGTGAAGCTCTATGGGCAAGCGATAACGGCGGGGCGGGTGCGAACAAATTATCTTGCGGGACTAAAAAATCTTTTTGCGCGGAGGATTATAACTCAAGAGGAATACCGGGAAAGGGTTAGCGCCGCCAACCAAAAATATGTATTGCGGGAACAAGAAAAATAAGGCGGGGTTCACTTTGATTGAATTGTTGGTGGTGATTTCTATTATCGGCACGCTGTCGGGGATGGTGATGGTGACGATGCAAGATATGCGCGCCGCCGCTCGCGACGCGCGGCGCAAGCAAGATTTGGCGCAGGTTATCAAGGCAATGGAACTGTATAACCTTGAATATGGCAATTATGTAATTAAAAATAGCGGTTGGAACGGTGGAGGAACAGGATGGTTCAATTATACGAGTGGGACTGCCTATTATCCTCGTTCAATCGCGGAGGCTTTGTCCGTTGACGGCGGGAAAATTGCAATCGTCAAAGATCCGACGGGTGCGACTACCTGCAATCCGACCGCCGGTTATGCCTATATGTTTTATCGGTGCGGCAATGGATTTTTTATTTATGCCAAGCTGGAAAAACCAAGCGCAGCGGATAGAGCGACTTGCAATACCGAATCTTGTTGTTCCGGTTTGGCTAGTTACGGCATGAATTATGCCGTCGGCCATCGATAGCGCGTGCCGCTCCCAATCATTTGATTTGGCGCAAGAATTCTTGGGCGAGGGCGACGGTGTCGCCGGTGGCGGTGTAGAAGTTTTTCCAGACCACGGCGATGTCGGCGCTGTTGAAAAGCGCTCGCTGGACTTCGCGGGGCGTGTCGCCGCCGGCAATCGCCAGCATAATGTCATAATTGCCCTTGACGCGCTGAATTTCGTGATAGGGGATTTGTTTTTCCCGGTTGAAAATTTCTTCGTCCACGCCGCGGTGCAAAATAACAACCGCGGGCTGTTTTTTTAATCGGCGCAAAACATTCAGGGAATATTCCACGTTCATCATATCAATCATTGCGTCAATGCCCAGGTTTTCGCATTCGGCGATGAATGAATTCAAGGTTTCTATCGGCGCCTGGCCCATGGCAACCGCCGCGGATGCGCCGGCGCCGGCGGCCATTTGCGTCTCGGTGGCGCCACGGTCAATGGTTTTTAGATCCGCCACGATATAGGCCGGCGCGTTGATCTTCGCGCTGTCCAACCGTTTTTGCCACCAATAATTCAAGCGGGACACGGCGGTGATGCCGTGTTCCTTAATCAGCGGCGTGCCAGCCTCAATGATGATGCGATCGCTGGCGGGTAGGCGCGCGATGATTTTTTGCGCGTCGGCCAGATCGCCGTTGAGCGCGATTTGCAAGTATCTTTTTTTACCGTTTAGTTTTGCCATACCTCATTATAACACATTAAAGGATGCGATTAAAAATTTGTTGATTTGGAGTAAAAATTGGGCAAAAGCGTGAAAAATAGGTTTAAAATGCGGATTTTCACGATTATATCGGCTAAAATCGTGAACTGGCGGGTGTTGTTGCGGTTCCCTTAATATGGTATAGTCCAAATGTAGGGGCATACCATATTAAGGCTTATCGAGATGGTTTCAAAACCCTATCCTACTGCAATCGTTTTATTCCGGCTACGCCGAATTCATCGCTCGTCGGCAGACTTTAGTTTCAAGTATGCCTCCTCGTTCTTCATTCGGCTCGCTCGGAATAAAACAATTTCGTAACGAATAGGGTTTTGAAACCATCTCATACTGAAACTATGGCATATTTGAATTCGCAGTTACAAAAAAGAATTGATGAAAAATTTTACCGCTTGCAGGGGTTGCGGCTGCTTCCGGTTGATAAAGTGAAAAAATTGAGAGAGCAGTTTGCGGTTGAAATGACTTACAATTCCAATGCGATCGAAGGCAATTCTCTGACACTGAAAGAAACATTCTTTGTTATTAGCGAAGGGATCACAATTAAAGGAAAACCACTAAAAGATCACTTGGAAGCCAAAGATCATCAAGAGGCGTTGGGCTATCTGTATGATTTGGCGGATCAAAAAAAGCAAAGCGATATTTTGGAAATGACAATCAGAAATTTGCAAAAATTGGTGGTTAAAGAGACGGCGTCGGATATCGCCGGTTCATATCGCACCGGCAATGTGATTATTGGCGGCGCGAGTCATTGTCCGCCGGATGCGTTTGAGGTGCCGAATTTAATGCGCAACGCAGTTAATTGGATTAATGCAAACGAGGGTAAAATGCATCCGGTTGAGTTTGCGGCGTTGGCGCATCATAAAATCGTTTATATCCATCCGTTTTTTGATGGCAACGGCCGGACGGCGCGACTGTTAATGGATTTGTTGTTGATGAGGGCGGGATTTCCTTTGGCGGTGGTTTTAAAAAATGACCGAAAAAAATATTATCAGACATTGGAACAAGCCGATAAAGAGAAATTTTCTCCATTTGTTGATTTTATCGCCCGCGCCGTGGAGCGGTCTTTAGACATTTATTTAAACGTATTGTTGCCGGTAACTTCAAAAAACCAGAAGTATTTTTCACTTTCCGAGATTGCCAAGTCAACGCCATATTCGGAAAAGTATTTGAATTTATTGGCGCGGCAGGGGAAAATTGACGCGCATAAAGACGGACGCAATTGGCGGGTTTCTTTAGGGTCAATCAAAAATTACATTAAAAATCGACAGCGTCAAAGGTAATATTTAACAAAAATAATATGAACAAAATAAAAATATACAGCACGCTTTCCAAATCGGTGGAAGAATTATCGCCGATGGAGGAGGGGAAGATCAAGTTTTTTGTTTGCGGGCCGACGGTTTATGATTTTCCGCATTTGGGGCATGCCAAAACCTACACGCAATTTGATTTCATCGTCAAATATTTGCGCTGGCGCGGGTTTGAGGTGAATTATTTGCAAAACATCACCGATCTTGATGACAAAATCATTCAACGGGCCGCGGAAAGGGGAATCAGCTGGCGCCAACTGGCCGATGATTATGAAAAAATTTACAAAGACGATATGCTGGCACTGCACAACACGGCGGTGAGCAAATTCGCGCGGGCCACGGACTACATTGAAAATATCGTGAGCCAGGTGAAACGGATGGTTGACAAAGGTCTGGCATATCAGGCGCCCGACGGCAGTTGGTATTTTGAGATTGCCAAGTTCAAAGATTATGGAAAATTATCCGGGCGCACCGAATTGAAGGAAACCGACGGCGTGTCGCGCATTGACGAAAGCGATTTCAAGCGCGGGTGGAACGATTTTTGTTTGTGGAAATCATCCAAAGAAGGGGAGCCGTCATGGGAAACCGAGTTGGGCAAGGGCCGGCCCGGCTGGCACATTGAAGACACCGCCATCACCGAGGTTGAATTCGGTCCGCAATATGACATTCACGGCGGCGCGATTGATCTGATTTTCCCCCATCACGAAGCCGAGATCACGCAAATAGAATCAATCACCGGCAAGGTGCCGTTCGTGCGCTATTGGATGCATACCGGATTTTTGAATATCAATTCGGTGAAAATGTCCAAATCGCTGGGAAATTTCAAAACAATCCGTGATGTTCTGAAACAATATGACTACCGAGTCCTTCGTTATTTCTTTATTTCCAATCATTACCGCGCGGCGGTGGATTTTTCCGATGCCGGGTTGGATCAGGCAAAAAATTCTTTGGCCCGCATTGATGAATTTGTTTTCAACAAAGTTGACGCGGCTTATGACGATAACGCCGATGAAGCGGTTGTCAACGAGACAAAAGAAAAATTCTGCGCCGCGCTGGACAACGATCTGAACACTCCGCAAGCGTTCGCCGCGCTGTTTGATTTCATCCGCGCGCAAAACCAAAAAGAAAAGTCCGGCAAACGGACATTTGAGTTTTTAAACCAAATCAACACCTTTTTGGGATTTATGCAATTTGATCAGGCAAAAAGCGACGAATTTATTGAATCGCTGGTCAAGGAGCGCGATGCCGCCCGTGCGGCCAAAGATTTTGCCAAGTCCGACCAGATACGCGACCGCCTGCTGGCGATGGGCGTGAAGATCTACGATTCCAAAGAAGGCACGAAGTACCGCATATAATATCAAAATCCAAATTTCCAATGTCAAATTAAGAAAAAAGGCGCGGCAATCCCGCGCTTTTTGAGTCTTTTTGCATATTCCCTTGCGCATGTCATTACATATCCCGCGCCGCGGATTACGCAATCAATTACGTAATTGATTACATACAAATTTGCGTTTGAATAAAAAAAGAGACGGAGCATGTTATGCTTCTCCGTCACTTGTGGAACAATGGTGAACCTGGCCGTCTGAATATTTTATCTAATTTTACCTCAATTTCGTCAATCCTTGGTGCTACGTTTTCTTTTTGGTTTCTGATTAAACTTGAGTATGCCGTCCATATAGTTGCAATCATGGAAGCCATCAAAATATCAGTTGGGAACGAGGGGAATCTTTTTTGTTTGATTAATATCCACGGGTCGTCGCTAATGGCAGTGATTTGAATTTGGTTCATATAAGTGCCATTGGCAATAACACAAAAAGTAAATTGTCCGTTGCCTTCGTTTTCAGAGTAGATAACAAACATTCCCGCCCCAATTTCAACGGTTTTTCCAAATTGCGTTTCTTTGGGTTGCTTATCTGGCGTCAGACTGTCAAATAATTTTTTTGGCAAAGCTTGAGCTTCTTCCAATTCCATCGTTTAATTCCTCCGTAATTCTATTTGTATAAGCAAAACAATGCATTGTCCTATGGTCTTCAAGTATCACCTCTAAAATTTTCAAAGAACGAGGCGGCGGTGCCGCAAAAAAAAGCCCATTCTTGCTTTGGGGCCATACTACAAGAAAATGGGGGATTGTAAAGAGGGAGAGGATTCAAAAATCAAAATCAAAATCAAAATCAAAATCAAAATTCAAATTCAATTTTAAGATAATGTTAAAAATTAAAAATTAAAGATTAAAGATCAAATATGGTAATTCATTTGCCGTAGAGGTCGTGGTGGGTGCCGATTTGCAAGAAAATGATAATATTGCCGTTGATTTCATAAATTGCTCGGATATCGCCGGTGATATCAATACTACGCCGGCCGGCATATTTTCCGGCGAGGGTATGGTTGTTGAGCATTGGAAGGAAGGGATTGCTTTCAAACAAAAGCAATTTTTGGTTGAATTTTTTCTGGATTTTCTGCGGAAATTTGCGATATTGCTTTCTAAAATGACGATGGTAATCTATCCGCATATTATTTGCCGGATTGAAGGCTTTTAATCATATCGGCGGCGGTTTCAAACGGACCAAAAATATTTTTTCCAGCCCTGATGTCGGCGGATGCCTTGTCAAGCATTTTTCGGGTTCTTTTATTGGGTATCGGATGATCGGTGAATGATATTTCCCGCGTAGCAACAAATTTTTTAATATGCTGATTTATGACTGCGTTTAAAGACACGCCCAAATCTTGGGCGGTTTTGCGCGCCTGGTCTTTGAGTTTTTTATCAATTTTGATGCTCAGCATTGTTTCCATAAGATTTTATTATTTTATTTATCATATCCAAATTATATATTTTAGATAGGTATTGTCAAGATAAATTTATTTGCAAAAACTCCTCTTTGGGAGGAGTTTTTGTCGTGTGTCCCCGACAGGAATCGAACCTGTAGTCTCAAGGTCCGCAACCTTGTATTTTATCCATTAAACTACGGGGACATTTAAAAAAATGTCAAAATCCAAATTTCCAATGTCAAAAAAATTCAAAATGCGGAAAGACAAACGCGGGTTCACGATAACATAAAATCGGGGATTTGCCAATTTTGGCGTTTTTGGATAGGATGGGGGCAGACAATATGCCAAAATGATTGACGCCAAAACAAAAAAAATAATTGTTAAAATTTTGAAAAAACACGGGGTGAAGCGCGCCGCGGTTTTTGGGTCGTTTGCGCGCGGGGAGCAGAAAAAGAGAAGCGATATTGATATTTTGGTTAAGGTTCCCAATAATATGGGCATGTTTGAATTCGTGAGGCTCGAAAGAGAATTAAAAAACGCTGTTGGCAGAAAAATTGATATGGTAAGCTACGACGCGTTGCATCCGCTTTTAAAAGACATCATATTGAAAGAGCAAAAATTAATATATGGATAAAAATCCTGAAATTTTTTTGGGTCATATTGTTGCCGCGATTGAAGCTATTGAGAGATACACTTGCGATATTAATAAAAATGATTTTAAGTTCAATGATGAAAAGCAAAACGCGGTAATCAGGCAATTTGAAATAATCGGCGAAGCCGCAAAAAATATTCCGGCCAAATTTCGTAAATCTTATCCCGATATACCATGGGCGGATATACGCGGAATGAGAAACAAATTAATCCATGAATATTTTGGCATTGATTTAAATTCGGTTTGGAAAACAACAAAAGATGATCTGCCGGTTTTAAAAAAGCAGATTGCCGGGATTTTGGAGTCAATGAATAATAACCAGAAAAAATTACTTTAAAGAAAATATGAATCCGAAAATGTATCTCAAGGGGGTTGGAATGACCAAGTTTGATTACGCGCAAAGGCATTGGTGGCAGTTTGCGTTTGACGCGGCGCTGGAAGCGTTAAAAAACGGCAAAACGAATATGGGCGCGATTGACGCAATCGTGTTTTCCGGGGTGTCCAGCGCCGCGGGCGGGGAGCATCAGACGCACAAGGTTTCGTTCTTGTCGGGATTGTTCAAAACCAATGTTCCCGTCATTGAAACGCCGGCGGTTTGCGGCGGCGGCGGATTGGCGTTTTGGACGGCCTTGCGGCTTCTGCGCGACGAGGAGTTCAAAAACATTTTGGTGCTGGCCGGAGAAAAATTGGTGGACAACCGTTCCGAGGTGACCACCGATTGGATCTTGTCGGCGGCCGAGCGGGTAATGGAACAGCCCGAAGGATTGCTGTTCCCGGCGCAAAACGCGCTGGTCTACCAGCAATATTGCCAAAAATACGGCGACAACCGGGAAACTCTGGAATTGATCGCCTTCAAAAACCATCAAAACGCGGAAAAAAATCCCAAGGCCTATTACTACCGGCGGCCGGTGTCGTTGGAAAAGATCAAGCAGTCGCCGGAAGTGGCGTCGCCCTTGCGCCTGATGGATTGCTCGCTGTCGGTGAACGGCGGCGCGGCGGCGGTTGTCTCCAAAGAAGCAGACGAAATTGAAATTGTCGGCTCGGGATTCGCCACGGATTATATCTTGACTTTTGAAAGAAAGGATTTGACGCATTTTGCCGCCACGCAAATTGCGGCGAAAAAGGCGTTTGCGATGGCGGGATTGTCGCCGCAGGACATCAATGTCGCCGAAATTCACGACGCGTTCACTTCAGTGGAGATGCTGTCATATGAAGATTTGGGATTTATCGGATTCGGCAAAGCAGGGGAGCTGATCCGTTCGGGCAAAATCAATCTGGACGGAGAAATGCCCGTCAATCCTTCCGGCGGGCTGAAAGCCAAGGGCCATCCGATCTCGGCCACGGGCCTGGCGCAAATCTATGAAATCGCCGAGCAGTTGCGCGGCAATTGCGGCGAGCGTCAAGCCAAAAACGCGAAAATCGGCCTGACGCACAACATCGGCGGGGCAGGCGGGAGCGTAACAGTGCATATCTTTCGCCATACTTGATATATCGGCCGCCTTCGCCAAGGCTACGGCGAGCTAAAAGCGGCACCGGCGGTTCGGTTACCGTGCATATTTTAAAAAGATCGTAGTTTCTATTGACAATATATAACTATTGTATATACTATAGTTATTAGGTTAAACTGTTCAAAACTATGAAAACTTTGATCAATATCAAAACCGACCGTGAAGTGAAAATCAGCGCCCAAAAACTGGCCAAAGAATTGGGGTTGTCTTTGAGCGCGGTAATCAATGCCTACTTGAAACAGTTCGTGCGGTCGCAAGCCGTGGATTTTTCGGTTGCGCCGCAAATGACGCCCAAGCTGGAGAAACTGCTTGATCAGGTTGAATATGATTTGGCGCGCGGCAAGAATATCTCGGGACCATTTGATTCTGTTGATGGATTTATGAAAAGCTTGAAGGCGCCGGATAAGTCCAAATAATATGCGGATTAATTACCATAAAAACTTTAAAAAAAGTTTTAGTAAGCTATCCGTGAAAAACCAAGAAGAATTCCGGCGGCGCATTGAGCTGTTCGCGATCGATCAGTTTGACCGGCAGTTGAATAATCATCCGTTGAAAGGTAAGTATACCGGCTATCGCAGTATCAATATTGGCGGCGCTTTGCGCGCGGCTTACAAGCTGATTGATAGCGAGATTTATTTTTTTGTCGAAATCAGTACCCACAGCGAACTATACTCATAGACAAGCGTCCGAATATCAGATGTCCGGACACTTCTTGTTTTTGAAACAGAAAAATGCCGCGGGATTTTAAAAACGCCGCGCGGAATCCGCGCGGCGTTTGGGAAAACAATATTAATTTTCAATGATGCCTTTTTGTTTCAAAATTTCCACATAGCGGTTTTTATCCATTGGGCAATCTCTTAAATCGCAGAAATCTTTTTCGCTCAAACGAAAATCCTGCCGGATTTTGTCGGCGGCTTTGGCGTCGCCGCTACCGTGTGAAAGGCGGGTTTTGATAATTACTTTGCTGTTATATCTGAAAAATGCCAACTTGTGATGGGTTTTGGTTATTTCCATTCCCAATTTTTCGTATATTTTTTCAACTTGCCTTGCTTTCAGTTGCATCGGTTTCTTCAATGATTGTTTCCAAAAAACGCCAAATGTGAATCATTTGCTTGCCAAGTTTTTTTTCGCCCTCTTTTTTCAAAAGATAGAAAAAATCTTCCAGATTTTCCGAAAAATCAACGATGGCTTCTTGCTCGGTGTCGCCAACTCCGTAGATATCAACATCGGGGCAATCGCAAACAAATTCTTTTTCATTCCGTTCAATCAAGGCCAAAAGCGGCTGTTTCAATCTCAAATTGAAACAGCGCAGATTGCTCAACAGAACCTGCTTTGATTGTTTTGTTGCGGTATCGGTTGGCATATTTTGATACTACCAAAATCAATTTTTCCGTCAATTGGCGGGAGTGAAGTATCTTTTCAGGACGAGGCGGAAGATGGTTTTGTTTTTCAGGTTGGCTTCCAAGAGGCAGATGCCTTTATTGGGAAAGCCGTAGACCACCAGCGTTTTGGGCTTTGCCAGAATCACTGCCGGGATCACCAGCAGGTCTTCCTCGCCGTCAACGCAAAGATTGGCGGTTTTTTTGACAGCCTCGCGCACGGCATCCCAACTTTCTTTCTGGATGGTGCTCGCCGGGTTTTTGACATTTATGGAGCAGGCGTGCTTTTGGTCAAAGTCGCGGCGCTGGACTTTTTTGTCAAATATTTTAATATCGGATTGCAGGTGGTGCGAGCAATAATCGCCCACGGTGACCACGGTTTTGTATTTTTTTCGGGCCAGAGTTTGCGCATACTTTTGTTTTATTTCGTTTTCCGAGCCGAAAAGCGCCTTGCCCCAGACCTTTTGCATCCGCAGGCGATTTTTTTCTGGCAAAATATAGGTTTTTGGCATATAATGAGAGATAATTTCCAATTTTCAATTATCAATTTTCATTGGATTTTCAATGTATCAATTTCCAAACAACTGCCGGTTTGAATCATTGGGAAATGATCATTTATTGAAAACTGAAAAATGAAAATTGAAAACTGATTTTGTCATTTTACCACAAGATTATGTTTTATGAATGCCAAAAATGCAAGCGGCGGTGGAGTCATCCCTTGTCCGAATGTCCATATTGCTTGATAGTGTTGGATAAAATGCCGGAAAGCGGCGCCAAGGTGTGTGGCGCGGCAAAAGTTTCCATCCCCACGCTTTTCCATCCCAATACGCCCTACAACGTTTTGGTTTTAGAGGATGGTGGCGGCAATTGCTGGAGCCACAAGTCGGAGAAAGAATATCAGATCGGCGAAGAATTTGCCATTGAGGGCAATAACAATCCGGACGCGGTGGCGGTCTGGCGCGTGAAATACGACCAAAAAGAAGCAATCGCCAAGGCGCTGGATTTAATCGGCGGCATTGATGCCGGCGCGAATGCCAAAATTGCCGTTTTGCCAACGCTGGAGAAAGCCAGCCATTCCTATTTCCGCGACAATGCCTCGCCGGAATTCTTGGCGGCGGTTTTGGGATTACTATTGGAGAAGGGCGCGAAGGCGGAAAATATCGCGGTGGCGGGGCAGAGTTTCGGGGATATGCCGGTCGGCGCGATGGCGCAAAAATCGGGATTGGTCGCCGTTTGCCAAAAATTCGGCATCGTGCCGACGGATTTGGCGGCGGGCGAGTTCATTCAAAGCGGCCAGTTTGAAATTTCCAAAACAATTCTTGAAGCGGATATTTTTATCAATTTGTCAATGGAAAAAATGGGGCGCGCCGCGGCATGCGAGAATATGTTTCGAGTTTTAAAAAAGGAAAGTTATGAGGCGCAAGCATATTTGTCTTCAAAAACCGCCATTGCCGCCGGATTGGCGCCATTGCTGAAAAATATGATCGTGATCGGCGAGGCGGAGTTCGTCCCGCGGTCAAACCGGCTGGCGGCGTTTTTGGGATTAGCGCTGGCGTCCAGATCGGCGGCCAATTTGGATCGGGTTTTTGGCGAAATCGCGCAATCGTTTAAAATGCCCGAAATTATCAAAGATATTCCGATGGAGACCATTCCGCTGGCCGGCCGGACGATTAAAGAAGTTCAGTATCAAGCGGAAATCTTCTAAATAATGTCAAAGTTCAAATGACAAATGACAAACAAATGTCAAAGTTCAAATGACAAATGATGAAAAGAAATACTTTTTTGAAATTTGACATTGGAATTTAGGATTTTGTTTGACATTTGAAATTTGATATTTGGATTTATTAAATGTACACGTTTAATGACAAGGTAGTGTTGGTAACCGGGGCGTCGCAGGGGATTGGGCGGGCAATCGCGCAAAAATTCGCGTCAATGGGGGCGAAGATCGCGCTCAATGATGTTTCTTTTCAGGAAGAACAGTTAAAAACCGCCGTTGAAGAAATGAAAAGCGCGGGCGCTCCCGAGGCGGGATTTTTTTTAGCCGATGTTTCCAAATATGAAGAAGTGGAAAAAATGATGGCCGATATTTCCGCGCGGTTCGGCCAGCTGGATGTTTTGGTGAACAATGCCGGCATCGCCAAAGACCGCACGCTGGCGAAAATGACGGTTGAAGAATGGCAAAAAGTGATTGATGTTAATTTAACCAGCGTGTTTAACTGCTCCAAAGCAGCACTGCCGATGATTATCGCCAACCGGGGGAATATCGTGAGTATGTCGTCGTTTTCCGGATTGCGGGGCAATTTCGGCCAAACGAATTATACCGCGGCCAAAGCCGGCATCATCGGGTTCACCAAAACTTTATCAAAAGAGGTCGGCAAATTCGGCGTGCGCGTCAACGCGGTGGCGCCGGGATTCATTGAATCAAAAATGACCGAGGCGATGCCCGAGGAGGTAAAAGCGATGGTGAAAAAACTCACTTCGCTGGCGCGCACCGGCAAGCCCGAGGAAGTGGCTGCCGCGATCGCATTTTTGGCGTCGGATCAGGCGGGCTTTATCACCGGCGCGGTGTTGAATGTTGACGGCGGCCTGTGGCTGTAAGAGTGGAGAAATGGCTTGCCGCAATTGCACCCGGATTGTTTTCATGGTAAAAGTATGATTCAACGATTAAATTCAATTTATGCTTTACAACAAAGAGCAAATAAAGGAGATTATCCCTTACGGAGAGCCGTTTTTGTGGGTGGATGAAATTGAAAAAATTGAAGGCGACACGATCGTGGGCTATAAACAAACCTCGCCGCGGGACGATTTTTTTGCCGGGCATTTTGTTGATTTTCCGATTATGCCGGGAGTTTTGGTGGTAGAGGGAATCGCCCAGACCGGCACTTTGCTGTTGCGCCAAAAAATCGGCGGGAGCCACAAAAACAAGCACCTTTTGGCCTATCAAGTCCGCGCCGCGCAATTTTTGGCGCCGATTTTGCCGGGAGACAGAATCAAATACCGGGTCCAGCTGTTGGGCTTTTACGATGAAAAAATCGCCAATTTTGCCGGCGAAGCGTCGGTGGGCGGAGTGTTAAAATGCGAGGTCCGTTTTTCGGTGGCGGTGATGGATAAATCGGGAATGAAAGAAAAATTTTTAAAACCGGAAGTGGCGGCAACGGCGGCGGCGCGAAAAGAATATTTTTCCTTGCCGTCGCTGGCGATTGGCGGCAAAATCGCCAAATATCCCATTATCCAGGGCGGCATGGCGGTGCGCGTGTCGTTGCACAATCTGGCGGGCAATGTCGCCAAAAACGGCGGCGTGGGAATTGTGGCAATCTCGGGGATGATGGGCGGCGAAGAAGTCAAAAGCGAGATCCGCCAAGCGCGCGAAATTGCCGGGCCGGACGGAATAATCGGCGTCAACATTATGGGGGTGATCGGCCGGTTTGAAGAACTGCTCACCGCGGCGCTGGAGGAAGGCGTTGATCTGGTGATTCAGGGCGCGGGGTTTCGCCTGGATACTTTTGAGATGGCGAAAAAATACAACACGCCGATGTTTTCCATCGCTTCTTCGGTGAAAGTGGCGCAAAAAGCCAAAGATGCCGGCGCGGCGGCGATCGTGGTTGAGGGGGCGGACGCCGGCGGCCATCTGGGCTTTCCGCACGGCAAGCCGTTCCGCAAAACGATTGATATTCTCAAAGAAATCAAGGAGTCGGGCGTCAACCTGCCGTTAATCGCCGCCGGCGGAATATTTACCGGCGCGGATATTGTTGAAATGTTGCGCGCGGGCGCGGCGGGAGTGCAGATGGCAACGCGTTTTGTTTCCACTGAAGAGTGCGATGCCAACATTAAATTCAAGCAGGCGCACGTCAATGCGACAAAAGATGACGTAGTGATTATCGGTTCGCCCGTGGGACTGCCCGGCCGGGCGGTGCGCACGCCGTTCGTGGACAAGGTGGTGGCCGGCACCGCGCCCAAAGCGCTTCCCGAGGAATGCAAGGGATGTATCGGGCCGGTGTGCAATAAGAGCTATTGCATTTTAAAGGCCTTGGAGGCGGCGCGCAAGGGCGATCTGGACAACGGGCTGGTGTTTGCCGGCGCCAATGTGTGGCGGGTCAAAGAAATCACCACTGTCAAAAAATTAATCAAAGAACTGGTCGAAGAAGCCAACGCGATTCTGGCGAAAGAGCCATTGATTATTTAAAATTAAAAAATCAAAATGAAAAATGACAATGCAAAATCGCAAAATTTGCAAAACGCGACATTTTAACATTTTAAATTGTCATTTTGATTTTTGATATTTACATTTTTAATTTGGAATATGTTCGCAAATAACAAACTCACCAAACTTTTAAATATCAAGTATCCCATCATCCAGGGCGGGATGGCCGGAGTGTCGGAAGCGGTGTTGACCGCGGCGGTTTCCAACGCCGGGGGAATGGGCGTGATCGGTTCGGGATTCGCGTCTTCGGAATGGCTGGCCGAAGAAATCAAGAAAACCAAAGCGCTCACGGACAAGCCGTTTGGCGTGAATCTTTTATTGCAAAATCCGGGGGCGCCGGAATTGGTAAAAGTGATTATCAAAGAAAAAGTTGCGGCGGTGTGGACCGGCGGCGGCAATCCTCTGCCGGTACTGCCGCATTTTAAGCGGGCGGGAGTGAAGGTGATCCCGGTGGTTCCTTACGTGCGCTTGGCGGTGAAAATGGAACAGGCCGGCGCCGATGCGGTGGCGGTGGAGGGGCTTGAGTCGGGAGGACACATCGGAGAGAGCACCACGATGTGCCTGGTGCCGCAAGCGGCCGCGGCGGTCAAAAACATTCCCGTGATCGCCGCCGGCGGCATTTGCGACGGGCGGACAATGGCCGCCGCGCTGATTTTGGGCGCTTCCGGCGTGCAGATCGGCACGCGATTTTTAGCCGCTACCGAATGCCAGATACACGAAAGCTACAAGGAGGCGGTGATCAAGGCGACCGATGAGGACATCGCGGTGGTGGCACGCTTCACCGGCCATCCGGTGCGGATGATCAAAAACAAATTCGTGGAATCGGTGCGCAAGATTGAAGCCAAAAATCCTTTTCCCGAAGAGATCAAATCGGAGCGTTTTGCCGGCAACAAAGGCGGCGCCAACGCCGATCTGTCGGCGTTGCTGTGCGGTACCTGCGCGGGGAGCGTCAAAGAAATCAAAACCTGCCAAGAGATCATTGACGAAATCGTCGGCGGCGCCAAAGAAATTTTGAATAATGCCGCGGCGTTACTACAATAACTATGACGCGCCCGGTGTCGTTTATTTCTTGGATATTGACGGGATGGTTCTTTGAGCTGTTTTTGATTAAAGAAATCCGGGGCAAAGAGAATTTTTCCAAAAAAAGGAATTACATTTTGGCGTCAAACCATGTGAGTCATTTGGATTGGCTGATCGGCTGTTATCTGTGCGTTCCCCGAAAATACACTTTTATCGGCCAGGTGGACAAGATCAAGGGGATTGCCGGCGCGTTGCGCGATTTGATGTACTGGACGGGGGAAACGATCCGCGTTAATCGCAACGATCCCGCCTCGCGCGTCCGCGCCGCGGCCAAAGCGGTTGAATTTATCAAAAAAGGCTATAATTTGTTTATGTTTCCCGAGGGAACGCGTTCGCGGGACGGCTTGCTGAAAACTTTCAAGCGGGGCGTGGGCAAAATTTATTTGCAAACCGGCGTACCGATCTTACCGGTGGCGATGGTCGGCACCTATGAAATGATGCCGCCGGGGGAAAAAATGAAATTGAACCGTTCGGCCAGAATCATCATCGGCAAACCGCGGGAATTTCCCAAAGAACTGGCCGCGGCAAAAAATATAAACCCCGAATCCGAAGCGTATTTGCGCCTTTGTGAAACCATCGCCAAAAAAGCGGAAGAAGAAGTGCGCCGCTTGCTGGAGCAAAATTGAAAATTGAAAAATCAAAATGAAAAATTAAGGTAAAATTCCTGACGTAATTTTGATTTCATAATTTTTAATTTTATATTGTCATTTTTATTTTTGATTTTTTAATTTTCAATTTTTAATATGAATTCTTTTGTTTCCACAATTTCAAAAATGATTTTGGGCAAGCCGATTGAGGAACGAATGATTAAAGAAATCTCCGGAAAAGAGAACATTCCAATGGGCGGGTTCATTTTGGCGTCCAATCATTTGAGCCATGCCGACTGGTTCGTGAGCGGTTATCTTTGCGCGCCCAAGAAATTTGTTTTCATCGGGCAGACCGATCAATACAACACTGGCGTCAATGCGATTTGGCGCCGGTTGATTTATTGGTGGGGCAGCACCATTCCCATTGACCGCAAAAGCGACGAATCAAAAAAACGGGCGATTGCCAAGGCGGTGGCGATGCTCAAAAAAGGCTATCGCGTGATTATCTATCCCGAGGGCGGTCGCGCCTATGACGGCATAATGCGCGAATTCAAGCCCGGCGTGGGGATGTTGCATTTGGAAAGCGGGATTCCCGTTCTGCCGGCGGCGTTTTCGGGCACGCGCGAAATTTTGCCGCCGCACGGGAAAATAAAGATCAAAAAAATCGTCCGCATCAATATCGGCCGGCCGCTGGATTTTTCCAAAGAGCGCGCAATTGCCGCCAAACTGGATAAGCATTCCCAGGCCTATCACGGGCTTTGCGCCGATGTGTCAAAAAAGATAGAAGGAGAAGTCCGCGCTCTGGCCAATGAAATTTAAAATTAAAAAATCAAAAATCAAAGTTAAGGTAAAATTCCTAACGGAATTTTGATTTGATAATTTTTAATTTTATATTGTCATTTTGATTTTTGATTTTTTAATTTTGAATTTTTATGGTGGAAATTAAGAAGATATTGATTGCCAATCGGGGAGAGATCGCTCTGCGGATTATCCGCACTTGCCGCGAAATGGGCATCAAAACCGTGGCGCTGTGCCCGCGCCCGGGAATGGAAAAAAACTTTTTGGAAACGTCCCTTGCCGACGAGTTTTATTATTTGGAAAAGGACGGGCCGGCGGGGTATTTGGACAAAGAAAAAATCATCGCTCTCGCCAAGGGAGCGAAAGCCGACGCGATCCATCCGGGTTACGGTTTTTTGGCCGAAAATTGGCGGTTTTCTTTGATGTGTGAAAAAAGCCGGATTAAGTTCATCGGGCCGAATTGGCGGACATTGCGCGCGTTTGAAGACAAGATTGAGGCCAAAAAAATCGCCAAAAAGATCGGCGCGCCCACGGTGCCGGCGTCGGATAGTTCCATCAAAAGCAAAAAAGATTTGATCAAATGGGCGGAG
>Ga0265293_10002624_pt1 | contig 35420 bp, 28 predicted proteins | sample Munlanlewell138R_FD_192505 | JGI IMG/M metagenome (GOLD analysis project Ga0265293, IMG submission 192505) | Leachate microbial communities from a municipal landfill in Southern Ontario, Canada - Leachate well 138R | ecosystem: Engineered > Solid waste > Landfill > Unclassified | place: Canada... | reverse complement strand
TGGCTATCCGAAACTCGGTTCTGTTACCCATCAGTACTGTACATTTTATCTGTCTGAAGTCGGTCAGGAGATTGTCGAAGCAAAGGGTTTTATTCCATTAACCAATTACTAAAGTAAACTGCAAATGCCTAACATTAGCAAAGCAATTTTAACGCAGTCAAAACCAGTGACCGACGCAAGTCGGTCGCTGGCTCTTACGCCGCTGCAGGATTTAAGAGGATTTTTACTGCATCACGGATCTCGGCTGCTTTTGTTTTTAATTACCTGCAGTTCGGTTTTGGCGGTGCTGGCGATTTTCTTTTTTGTAGTTCGTGAAGCTGTGCCGTTTTTTACCAATTTTGATTTAGTCGAATTTTTCACAAGTACATCTTGGTATCCCGAAGCCGATGTACCTAAGTTCGGAGCGTTAGCTTTGATAACAGGTTCGCTGTATGTAACAATAATTTCAATTGCTATAGCCGTTCCTGTCGGGATTCTTGCAGCCGTATTTTTGAGCGACATAGTATCCTTCAAAGCCAGAGATTTTATCAAGCCGGTAATTGAAATTCTTGCTGCGATTCCTTCGGTTGCATATGGTTTTTTCGCGATTTTGGTTTTATCGCCTTGGCTGCAGAGCCGGTTCGGTTTTTCTACAGGAACCAATGCACTTAACGCATCGCTTATACTATCGGTAATGGCGCTGCCGACTATTATCAGTGTTGCCGAAGATTCCATCTCTGCTATCGGACGAGAGCTTAGAGAAGCATCTTACGGATTAGGAGCTACAAGATTCGAAACAATCTTCAGAGTTGTTATACCTGCGGCTCACAGCGGAATTATTGCCGCGATTATTTTGGGGATGATGCGGGCTGTCGGCGAAACGATGGTTGTATGGATGGCTTCTGGAAACGCAAACCAAATTCCGTCACCTTGGTGGGATTTGAGTCAGTCTATAAGAACGATGACAGCGACCATCGCCGGTGATATGGGCGAGACGCCTAAAGATTCGCCGCATTACTGGTCTTTGTTTGCTTTAGGGACGGTGCTCCTGGTGATGACTTTTGTTCTTAATATGATAAGCGAATATTTTTTGAGTTCAGCTAAGAAAAAATTGGGTAAAAGTTAATTATGCCGATGACTTTCAGGAAAATAAAAGATAAAGCGTTTACTATTGTGTCCGGCACAAGTGTTGTACTGCTGGCGGTTGTTCTTTGCTTAATACTCGGCCCGATGTTATGGCGGGGCTTGCAAGCCGTTGTATTTATGGGAACGGTCGAGTTTCGCAGAATGCAGATGGATATGCACGGCAGGGGAGATTCTGCGAAACTAAATAAGGAAATCGAAGAATCGAAGAAACTTCAGCAGCAAATTTTCGAAAAAATACAAAAATTCAAACAGGGATTGGATGCGAGAACCCTTACCGACCAAGCCAAACAGATTTATAGCCGGTTCGGACAGGAGCTTCGGGATAAAGATATACAAGGCGAGCAGTTCAGAAATCTTAGAAATCTCACACGGACGATTCGGGATACATTAATATCGGCTTTCGAATCAAATGATGAGCAGGAAATTCAGAAGCTTTTGCACGAGGTATTTAAATATAGCAACACTGAGGAGCTTGCGGATACTTCTGCTCAAGCATTTTTCGAACTGGCGCGGGAATATGGTTCTTTAGTCGAAGAATACGATATGTCAAAACGAGAGGAATATGCCGATTCCGTTAAGAAAATCGAGGACATTCTTTTTCGCTCTGACGAAAACCCCGGGCTTTTTGGTCCTCGTCCCGGTGAACCTCAGCCTGCTTTGACAATGCTTCGTTATGGAGCAACCCGCTGGGATAGAGCCCAGAAACTTCTTGACGAATTTTTCTGGAAAGAAAAATGGGTTCAAAAGGAACAGGGCAAGCCGCTTGTTAAGATACGCATCAGCAGAGCAGAGGATTTTGCCGATACAGAACTTGCAGTGCTGTTCGAATTTGTCGAACAGAACATCGAGGAAATCCTCAAGCCGAGGTTTACCTTTTACAGACAATATTTTATAGACCCAAGCATACCCGGCCATTATTTCGGCGGGGTCGGCCCGGAGATACTCGGCACGCTGCTGCTGACTTGCATGGCTATGATTTTTGTGTTTCCTCTAGGTGTTATATCCGCTGCGTATCTGGTCGAGTGCGCAACAGATAATTTTGTCGTGCGAATTATAAGGCTGTGTATTAATACTCTTGCCGGTGTTCCGAGTATTGTGTTCGGGCTTTTCGGACTTGCTTTTTTCATACTTTATTTTTTGCCGTTGATAGGAGCGCCGTCGAAAGCGTGCATGCTCGCAGCTTCTATGACGCTGGCTGTATTAACTCTTCCTGTTATGATACGTGCCAGTGAAGAAGCTATCCGTGCCGTACCGCAGACATATAAAGAAGCTTCTTTAGGCGTTGGTGCAAGTGCGTTTAGGACATTTATCAGTGTTACGCTGCCGGCTGCTTTGCCGGGTATTCTAACCGGAACAATATTGAGCCTTAGCCGTGTAGCCGGCGAGACTGCTCCTATTTTGTTTACAGGCGCTATAGCCTTCGGCCCTATACCCAAGTCTATTTTTGAGCCGACAAGAACATTGTCTTACGGAAGCTATGATATTGCAGTCGGCGACAGGCTTGCTATGCTGGTTCCGCATCAGCAGTATGGAATGGTTGTAACGCTTATTGTGCTTGTTTTACTGCTTAATACAACAGCTATTATTATAAGGTCGCGAGTTTCCCGTAAATTAAGAGGACAGTAAATAATATTAAAAAATTCTGAGAGAATATACGATGCAGGAAGGTTACGGTGATATGCAGGCTGATATACTGAATAAAAACTCAGGAAAAAGTGTGATAAGACCGATTTCAGGGCAGAATACTAAGATGGGTAATATTGCTGTCCAGCCGGCGGACGCCAAATGTAAATGTGCTGTGATAGAAGCTGTAAATTTCAGTTTTTATTACGGTTCTAAAGTCGGCGTTAAAGATATATCGATGGAAATATATCCTTGCAGTGTTACGTCGATAATAGGCCCGAGCGGCTGCGGGAAAAGCACCTTTTTGCGGAGCATTAACAGAATTAATGATTTGATTCAGCATACAAGAACCGAAGGAAAACTTTTGGTTAACGGGCATGATGTCTGTCAGAAAAACACTAATCTGGTCAAACTTAGACAGCAGGTCGGAATGGTGTTTCAAAAACCGAATCCGTTTCCTAAAAGTATATTTGAAAATGTTGCCTACGGGCCGAGACTTCAGGGAATAAAAAGGCACTCGGATTTACAGGAGATTGTAGAAACAAGCCTCAAATCCGCCGCTTTGTGGGATGAAGTAAAAGATGATTTAAAAAAATCCGCAATGGCCCTTTCCGGCGGCCAGCAGCAAAGACTATGCATCGCTCGTGCATTGGCTACCAAGCCGAATGTGCTGCTTATGGACGAACCATGTTCCGCTCTGGACCCGATTGCAACCGGAAAGATAGAAGATTTGATTGACCAGCTTCAGAATGATTATACAATTGTTATCGTAACGCATAATATGCAGCAGGCAGCCCGCGTCAGCGAGAGAACAGCGTTTTTCTGTTTGGGCGAGTTGATAGAATACGGCATGACAGAAAAAATATTCCGCAGACCGGATAAAAAACAGACAGAAGATTATGTTACCGGCAGATTCGGCTAATCAGGGGAAAAATATGACAGTACATATGCAGAAAGAAATTGATAATGTCAAAACAAAGCTGTTAAATTTATGCGCTGCGGTAGAAAAAAGTCTCTGCCTTGCAGTTCAGGCAATAAAAGACAGAGACTCGAATATTGCCAAAAGTGTAATCGACAACGACACAGAAATAGACCTGATGGAAGTTGATTTGGAAGAAGAGTGTCTTAAGATTCTTGCTTTGCATCAGCCGGTGGCAATAGATTTGCGTTTTTTGGTAACGGCTTTGAAAATTAACAACGACCTCGAACGCATAGGCGACTTGGCGGTGAATATTGCCGAACGCGGCGAATATCTTATCACTCAGCCTGCTATTGATTTTCCCTTCGATTTAGATGCGATGGCCCAAAAAACACAATGGATGCTTACCGAAAGCCTCGATGCTCTTGTCGATATGGATGCCCAACGTGCTCATCAGGTTTGCAACGCCGACGACGATGTGGACCTTATGCACAAACAGGCGTACATAAAAATTCAGGACAGCATAGTGCGCAACCCTAAACAGATACAGGTTTATATCAATTTAGTTTCTGTCTCACGGCAGCTCGAACGCATAGCCGACCATACTACTAACATAGCCGAAGATGTAATTTATATGGTCGAGGGCAGAATAGTTCGGCATAAAGCGCAATATAAAAAGTAATAATTGCCAATTGCCTTTAGCGCAGTAATTGAGCTTTTTCTCCCCGTGATTATGGAGTATTTTAACCAGGAAGAGCAGGATAAAGTGGAGGATGCTTTTATCGAATACGACCAGACTATTGTCCATGAAATTTATAAACAAGCAGTCGAAAAGTACGAATTCTCACACCACCCCGCGTAAATAATAACACCGCAGCCTTAATGTTGATGATATGGCGCATGTTAAAAGATATTCATTGTAGCCCAAGCATCTCTGCCTTTTTGGCTGTCGTTATCGCGATATGTTTTGGATTTATACAAGCAATACTTCTTGGTTCTAAATGGTTTTTTGAAGTATTTGATAATCCCATGTGGATTCTTGTAATTATAGGCGTGCATTTTTGTTGTTTGTTAATTATAGTTTTTATTCGAATTATGAAAATTAGAAAAAGTTAGAAATCGAAGAAATTTTGCTTCTTATTTCTAAAAATAATTATAATAGTACAAGTGCACTGCATCTGTTGGGACTTGTTCAGGTTCTTATGGAAACGGACAATACAGGGGAGGTTGAGGCTGAGAACCTGTTTTCTGAACCCTGCTCCCTGATTTTCTGATTAGCTGGAATACTGTGGCTAAACTTATTCGTGTTCATTCGCGGTTTATTCACAGTTTTCTTTAGTCTTGCATTAAGAGCGGCCTTAAGTTTTTGCTGCTGTTGAGTTCGCCAAGACGCTCTTTATCTGTTAGAATCCCAGTGTTAGTTCATTTTGTCTGTCATTTTTTTCAGTTCATTAAAATCATGATATCCGACAACGACGTTCCTGATAATTCCATTGGAATCTATGAAAAAAGTCGTAGGAAGTGCGGTTACATCACCGAATGGAGAGGGTAAATCGGCTGAAGTCGCGGCTAAGGGATAATTAATGCCGTGCTGGTTTGCGAAATTGCGTACGGTCTGTTCGTTTTCTGATGAAATTCCTATTATGAGCAATTCATTTTTTCCATACTGATTTGCCAATGCTATAAAGTGCGGTATTCCTTTTCGACAGGGGGGGCACCAGGTTGCCCAGAAATCAACTATCACTTTTTTGCCTTTTAACTCGGAAAGTCTAATTATTTTTCCATCGAGGTCTTTTATTACAAGCTCCGGAGCCGGTTTGCCGACCCATCTGCTGGATTTGGAACCGCCGAAATCTAAAAGCGAATCTCGTATATTGCTGATATTATAATTAATTTTCGAAGCTGCTATAAAGCTTAATGCCATACCGCATATCGAAAGTCCCAAGCCCCATAAGGCTATCCTTCGCAACGTGTATCCTGCGGCGATATGAACGACAGCTAATATAAAACCGATAGCGCCTAAAATTCCTCCTATGATAACCAGAGAAAGAGGAATTGACAGGACAGCGAGAATCAAAGCTGTAATTGCCAATCCGAAACCTTGCCGCTGAACTTGATTGGCGTTGTTGTCTGAATCGTAATGATTATTCATAATTATTTTCCTGTCACAGCGGTTAAGTTAACATATATTTTATGCTTATGAAGTATTATCGGCAAAATGCCGTTTAAGATATGAATAGGTTTTTTTGCATTCAATAACTATAATCAGATTTTTTCAAAAGTAAATTGGCGTCCTGTCGAGTCGATTTTTATGGTATCTCCTTCGGCGAATTTTCCGGCTAAAATCTCGGCAGCCAGAGGATTTTCGATTTGCTGCTGAATGGCACGTTTGAGCGGTCTTGCTCCGAAGGCCGGGTCGTAACCTTCCTGCATAATCGCATCTTTCGCGGCGTCTGTGAACTGTACTTGAAGATTTCTGGAATTAAGCCTTTGGGCGAGATAGCCGAGCTGAATATCCACTATGGTTTTTAAATGTTCTTTTTTCAAGGAGTGGAAGACTATAACTTCATCGATTCGGTTGAGAAATTCGGGTCTGAAGAAATTTTTCAGCATATCTTTTACATGGGCTTCTATTTCCCAGTCAGGCCCTTTTTCTTCCGTGAGTTTTTGAATTTCCTGACCGGCGATATTGCTTGTCATAATAATTACGGTGTTTTTGAAATCTACGGTTCTTCCTTTTCCGTCTGTCAGCCTGCCGTCGTCAAAGACCTGCAATAATACATTGAATACGTCTCTATGAGCTTTTTCCACTTCGTCGAGCAGTATTACGGAATACGGTTTTCTTCGGACGGCTTCGGTCAATCTTCCGCCTTCATCGTAACCGATGTATCCCGGAGGAGCCCCGATAAGACGGGCGACGCTGTGCTGTTCCATAAATTCACTCATATCGATTCGAATCATCGCGTTGGTGTCGTTAAAAAGAAATTCGGCGAGTGCTTTTGTAAGTTCGGTTTTGCCGACTCCGGTCGGGCCCAGAAACAGAAATGTTCCTATAGGCCTGTTTGGGTCACCCAGTCCGGCTCGGTTGCGGCGGACGGCATTGCACAATGCTGTAACGGCTTCGTTTTGACCGACAACGCGATTGGCTATTTGTTCTTCCATTTTCATAAGACGTTCTCGCTCGCCGGTGAGCAGCCGTGAGACGGGAATATGAGTCCATTTCGAGACTACTTGAGCGATATGTTCTTCGGTTACTTCGTTTCGCAGTATTTTATGCTGATTTGATTTTGTCAGTTCGGCTTCGGTTTGTTCGATTTGTTTTTTTAGATTTACGATGGTATCGTATTTTAATCTTGCGGCGGTTTCCAAATCGCCTTTGCGCTGGGCCTGCTCGAATTGCATCTGTGCCTGTTCGAGTTCGAATTTGAGTTTTTTAATTTTGTCGATTTCACCTTTTTCGGATTCCCAGCGGGCTGTGAGCTGTTTATCTTTTTCCTGCAGTTCGGCGAGCTGTTTTTCCATTATTTTCAAACGTTCTTTGCTTGCACTGTCATTTTCTTTTCTAAGGGCCTGCTGTTCTATCTGGAGCTGCATAATTTTTCTTCGGATATCGTCAAGCTCGGCAGGGAGTGAATCGTTTTCGATTCTCAATTTCGACGCTGCTTCATCGACAAGGTCGATAGCTTTGTCGGGCAGCCATCTGTCAGAGATATATCTGTTGGATAAAGTCGCTGCGGCGACTAATGCCGAATCGGTTATTCTTACTCCGTGGTGAACATCGTATCGGTCTTTTAGTCCTCTTAGAATGGCGATTGTTTCTTCGACAGTAGGCGGGTCGATGACGATAGGCTGAAATCTTCGTTCGAGGGCGGCGTCTTTTTCGACATATTTTCTGTATTCGTCTAAGGTTGTCGCTCCGATGCATCTAAGCTCGCCTCTTGCTAACGACGGTTTTAAAAGATTTCCAGCATCTACGGCTCCTTCAGCTTTTCCTGCTCCGACGACGGTGTGAAGTTCGTCGATGAACAGTATGATTTGTCCCTGCGCGGAGACGACTTCTTTAAGAACGGCTTTTAGGCGGTCCTCGAATTCACCTCTGAATTTTGCTCCTGCGATAAGGGCTCCCATATCAAGCGCGATGAGTTTTTTGTTTTTCAGACCCGAAGGTACATCTCCTGAAATGATTCGCTGAGCCAGACCTTCTACTATAGCGGTTTTACCGACTCCGGGCTCGCCGATAAGAACGGGATTGTTTTTTGTCCTTCGGTTTAAAACCTGCATACATCTTCGTATCTCTTCGTCTCTTCCGATAACCGGGTCGAGTTTGCCTTTTCTGGCCATTTCAATCAGGTCGATTCCGTATCGTTTGAGTGCGTTATATTTATCTTCGGGGTTTTGGTCGGTGATTTTGCTGTTGCCTCGGATTTCTTTAAGAGCTTTTTGAATTTGTTCGGTATCGACGGAATTTAGGCGAAGAATTTCTTTTGCATCGCAGGCAACCGCTGAAAGAGAAAGAAGCAAATGCTCAACGCTGAGATATTCGTCTTTCATGGCATCGGCCCGATTCTGCGCGTCGAGCACAATCTGGTTTAGCGCAGGGTCGGGCATAATCTGAGAAGTGCTTCCCTGAGGCAGGCGATTAAGCTCACTTTGGGTCATAGATTCTATTTGGCTGAAGTTAGCACCTGTTTTTTTGAGAACAAGTGAAGCTATTGATTGCTTGTCGTCAATCATTGCGCTTAGCAAATGCAGCGGAGTTAAAACAGTATGCGATTTAGCCATAGCTATCTGCTGTGCTGTGGCTAAGGCTTCCTGAGCTTTTACTGTGAATTTGTCGAATCTCATTTCTATTCCCTTCGAATGCGGTTTTAGAGCATCAATTGCTTATAGATATTACAGCAAATACCGTACCGCGAAAGTCTTAGTTGTAACTGCTTTTTATTAAAGGGTTTATAAAATTGTTTGTTGTGAGCCAATATGCCAATATGGCAGGCGGAGGTGAATAACAGCGAGAAATTATACTATCGGGGCCGAATTCTGAAGTACTGCCATAGCCAGCCCTTTAATAAGAGCATCTTTGCCTACTTGGGCAGGTAAGACGGTAATATTTCTGGAAGCACTATCGTAAATGCCCGATGAAATTACTTGTTTTATCGAGTCTATCAGGTAATTCATGCATGGTTTGACAACATAGCCGGTGAGCATCAAAATGTCGGGGTCATAATAATCTATTGCTGCGGCAGCTGCGCTTGTAAGACGTTCTGTGAGCATATTCCTGATGGAAATCGCATAGTCATCATTCTGTTCAGCGGCTTTGAAGCATTTATTTATTACTTCTTCGGGTTTGTCAGGTTCATTGATTGTATTTTTTAAACTTGTTTCTCGGCTTTGAGCAATGTCTGTTTTAATTTTTTTACTTATTGCCGGTCCGGAGATGAAGGCTTCGAGACAGCCTTTTTGTCCGCAGCCGCAGATAGGGCCTTGCGGGTCTATTACCACATGTCCCAATTCCCCGAAACGTCCGCTTGCTCCGCCCATTATTTTTCCTTCGCTGTATAAAGTTCCTCCGACGCCGTCGGCGATATTTATATATAAAACTGTTTTCGCAGCGAGGCTGTCATTTACGGCTATTTCTGCAAGGAAACGAACTCGGGTGGAGTAAATGCTTACAGGGCAGTTAAGTCTTTCCGAAAGCAATTTTTTAAGCGGTACGTTTTTCCAGCCTAAAGGACTCGACAGTTTCACAATACCGTCAGGAGAAATCGAGCCGCTCAAAGTAATACCGATTCCCAGCAATGCTTTTTGTTCTATATTGTGTCTGCTCAGTAATTCTGAAAGATTTGTTTGTATTTTATCACACAGATGCTCTACGGAATTATCCGTCTGGGCGGTGGTGTGTATTTCTTCGAGCATTTGGCAGTTAAAATCAAACAAAGCCATCGTAAATGTTGTCGGCTGAAGTGATACCGCGGTTATAAACCGTGCCTGCGGATTTATGTTTAGAATAATCGGTTTTGCGCCGCGTTTTGCGCTGTCTCCGGTTTTTTCAAGTATGAGATTTTTTTCTCTAAGTCTGCCGGTTATATAACTTGCCGTAGAGCTTCCCAATCCGGTCAGCTTGCATATTTGGGCTTGTGAAAGCGGGCCTCTTTTTCTTAATAGATTAAGTATCAGCTCTTCGTTTCTTAGACCCGCGTTTTTCGAGTCTATAGGATTTGTCCGCATAGATTTCATATCTGCATCCTAATATTCCGCCGACAGGATACCCCAGAGCAGGAGTTTTTTCAAGAGCCAGTTTTTATATTTAGCTAAAAAACATAAGTATTTGTAATAAAAGGAGATAAGTATATTTATTTATAACTGCTTGAAAATAATCTTATGGTATGCTAAGATATTGCTCAGGGCGTGAGTAATTAAGATGGTTAATTACTTTTAAATAATGGGCGGATATTATGAAATTGGGCAAATATTCAATCGGTGTTGGTGACAGATTTGGACGGCAGGGCAAGGCACAGCTTCAGGCTGTTATCGATGCTGGCAAAAAAGGTGTCGATATCGTACCTGTCTGGAACAAATCTCATAGGGAACATTCGATAATTGGTACATCTGCTGCTGATGTTCGAAGCGAGGCCGACCGGGCGGTGAGAGAGCTTGGTTTTAAATCGTCGTATTTTGTTGATGCAGACCACATCAGCCTAAAAAATGTCGATTTATTTGTTGAATCGAGTGATTTTTTTACTCTTGATGTCGCGGATTTCATCGGACAAAGTGCTTCGGACAGTGACATAAATAATTTTGTTAAAAAATACGAGAAATACACCGGCACGATTGAAATTGCCGGAATTGACAATTCTGTAAAAGTTACAAAAAATGATTTAACCCGTATTGCCCAAAAGGTGCTTTTCGCCGTCAAAGAAGCCGGGAAAATTTACCGTCATATCGAAAAAATCAAAGGCACAAACAATTTCGTAACGGAAGTTTCAATGGACGAAACCGACCAGCCGCAAAGTCCTATTGATATGCTTTTTATTCTGGCTGCGATTTCCGACGAAGGCATTGCTGCCCAGACGATAGCTCCGAAATTTACCGGACGGTTTAATAAGGGCGTCGATTATGTCGGCGATGTTGTCCAGTTCGAGAAAGAATTCAATGCGGATTTGGCGGTTATCGATTTTGCGGTGAAACAATTCGGTCTTGCTGAAAATCTTAAGTTAAGCGTACACTCCGGAAGCGACAAGTTTTCAATTTACAAACCTATTAAAAAAGCTTTGAAAAAATTCGATTCCGGTCTGCATATTAAAACGGCGGGTACGACTTGGCTTGAGGAATTAATCGGTCTTGCTTTGGCCGGTTCGGAAGGGCTGGATATTGCAAAGAAAGTTTACCAGAAGGCATTATCTCGAATGGACGAGCTTTGCGGGCCTTATAAAACTGTCATAGATATTGATAAGACAAAACTGCCGTCGGCGGAAACGGTTATGCAATGGAGCGGTCAGGATTATGCTCAGGCTTTAAGACATGACCAATCCTGTGAAAAATATAATCCGCATTTACGGCAGCTTCTTCATGTCGGCTATAAGGTTGCGGCTGAAATGGGAAAACAGTACATTACAGCGGTTGAAAAATATGAGTCTGTTATATCGGAGCATGTTACTGAAAATATTTACAGGCGGCATATTAAACCGATTTTTATAGATTAAAGAAAGGGCTGCGGATATGCAGGATATATTTAATTTAAAAGATAAAGTAGCAGCGATTACCGGTGCGGGGGGGGTATTGTGTTCGAGTATGGCGCAGGGGCTGGCTCGGGCAGGCGCTAAAATCGCGATACTCGATTTACACGAGGAATCGGCAAAAAAAGCTGCGAATAATATCAAGACGCAGGGCGGCCAAGCGCTTGCCGTGGCCTGTAACGTGCTTGAAAAAGATACACTGAAAAAAGCCAGAGATAAAATTGCGGCTGAATACGGCAAGGTCGATATTCTTATAAACGGGGCAGGCGGGAATAAAAAAGAGGCTACGACTTCGCCGCAAATGTCATTTTTTGAGATGCCGCCCGAAGCGATTCGATTCGTATTCGATTTGAATTTTATCGGGACGCTTTTGCCAAGTCAGGTTTTCGGTGAGGATATGGCGAAGAGCGGCAAAGGGATTATTCTTAACATTTCGAGTATGAACGCATTTCGTCCTTTGACAAAAATCGCGGCTTACTCGGCAGCGAAAGCAGCCATAAGTAATTTTACGCAGTGGCTTTCGGTTCATATGTGCCAAAATTATTCTAAGGATATTCGCGTTAACGCTATTGCTCCGGGGTTTTTCTTGACCGAACAAAACCGTTTCCTGCTGACTGATGAAAAGACGGGCGAATTAACCCCTCGCGGCCAGACAATAATCGGCCATACTCCGATGGGCCGATTCGGCTCTGCCGAGGAGTTGGTTGGAACGGTGTTGTGGCTTGTCAGTGACGCGGCGAAATTTGTTACCGGAATAGTAGTTCCTGTTGACGGCGGTTTTTCGGCGTTCAGCGGAGTTTGAAAAAATATTTTGGTGTTGAGATGAAAGATTTCGAACCAGCTAAACCATTAAAAGAATTCAAGCCCCGCAAGGAATTTTTTGTAGGCATCGATTCTGACGGGTGCGTTTTTGATTCTATGGGAATAAAACACCGCGAGTGTTTTTGTCCGTGGATGATAGCCTGTTTTAATTTACAGCCTGTCGCGCAGGCAGCGCGCGAGTGCAAAGAGTTCGCGGATTTATTTTCCAAAACCCGCGGCGCGAATCGCCACAAAACACTTGTTCGAATTCTGAATGAGCTTTTGCCTTCGCATCCTATGGTTAAAGAGCGAGGTTTTAAAGTTCCTCAGATGCCTTTTTATACCGCTTGGGTAAATGATGCTAAGAGTGTTTTAAGTGACGCTGGTTTGGAACAGGCACTCGAATCCGTCTCGGAACAGGCAGCCAAAGATGAATTCTCAAAGGTTCTTGATTGGAGCCGCAAAGTTAATAAAGCCGTCAAGGATATAGTCCGGGGTATACCTCCTTTCCCGTATGTAAGGGAATCGCTCGAAAAAATTTCGAATGTAGCCGATTGTATAGTTGTTTCCGCGACACCGGGCGAAGCTCTGGTTAGAGAATGGAACGAAAACGATATAGCAAAATATGCTGAGGTTATTGCAGGTCAGGAAATGGGAACAAAGGCCCAGCATATCGAGTATGCTGCTAAAGGGCGGTATGAGAAAAATCATGTTCTGATGATAGGCGATGCTCTTGGTGATATGAAAGCCGCCAAAGCTAACAAGGCTTTATTTTTTCCCATAAACCCCGGACACGAGGCTCAATCTTGGAAAAGGTTTTATGACGAAGGGCTTGCTAAATTCCTCAGCCGGCAGTACGAGGGACAATACGAGCAGCAGTTAATACAAGAGTTTGAAGAATATCTTCCGGAAAAACCGATTTGGCAAAGGTGATTCGATGCTTTATTTCAGCCGCGGCGGTGAAAACGAGCGATTAAGTCCAGACGACCTTTTGAAAGGTCTTAAAACGGCTTTCGATGCTCTGGGGCCTCGCAAAAAGGTTCTTGCGGTTCCGCCTGATTTGACACGGATGCATTCTCAAGCCGGGGTGCTTACTGAAATGGCATGGTTTTATTATGGAGATAAACTGACCGATATTTTGCCCGCGGTCGGGACGCATTCGCCGATGACCGAGCAGCAGTTAAAGCATATGTTCGGTTTCACGCCGCTGGATTTATTTCGGGTTCATAACTGGCGGCAGGATGTTATTACATTAGGCGAAGTTCCTGCTGATTATGTTAACAAAGTAAGCGGCGGTGTTGTCGATTATGCTTGGCCTGCTCAGGTGAACAAACTTTTGGTTCAAGGGGGCTTTGATTTAATTCTTTCTATCGGTCAGGTTGTTCCGCACGAAGTAATCGGAATGGCCAATTATAATAAAAATATTTTCGTAGGTACCGGCGGGCCGGAGGGAATAAACAAAAGTCATTTTCTTGGTGCCGCTTACGGTATGGAAAAAATTATGGGCAGGGCGGATACGCCTGTTCGAAAAGTTATAAATTATGCGAGCGAGCATTTTGCCAGTGGTCTGCCGATAGTTTATATCCAAACGGTTGTCGGTCGGGATAAGCAGGGCAATCTTCAAACAAGAGGATTATTTATCGGCGATGATATAGAGTGTTTCAATCTGGCAGCCGAGCTGTCTTTGAAAGTGAATTTCGAGATGCTCGACGAACCTATTAAAAAAGCGGTGGTTTATCTTGACCCTAATGAATATAAAAGCACATGGTTGGGCAACAAAAGCATATACAGAACGCGAATGGCAATGGCCGACTGCGGAGAGCTTATTATATTAGCTCCGGGTGTTTGTGAATTCGGAGAGGATAAAACGATAGACCAATTAATACGCAAGTACGGCTATGTCGGCACTGAACGGGTACTTAAGCTTGTAAAAGACAACGAAGACCTCCGGCAGAATTTGGGAGCGGCTGCTCATTTAATACATGGTTCAAGTGAAGGAAGATTCAAAATAACATATTGTCCGGGCAAACTTGGTAGAGAGCAGATTGAGTCGGTTAATTTTAACTTTGCCGAGCTTGCTGATATGCTCAGGTGGTACGATGTAAAAAAACTAAAAGACGGTTTTAACAAGCTTAGCGATGGAGATGAGATATTTTTCATTTCCAATCCAGGCCTTGGGCTTTGGTCAACAAAAGAGAGATTCGACTCGAAAAATTAAAAAATATTGATATAAAAGTGAAATTCCAAGCAATTATTATTCTTAAGGAGCAAATAAAATGTCAAAAGCTGATATTGGCCTTGTAGGGCTTGCGGTGATGGGTGAAAATCTGATACTGAATATGGAAAGCCGTGGATTTACGGTAGCTTGCTATAATAGGACGCTTGCTAAGGTCGATGATTTTACTAACGGCCGAGCCAAAGGCAAAAAAATAATAGGCTGTCATTCGCCGCAGGAATTGGTTGATAATCTTAAATCGCCGCGTCGGGTTATGCTGATGGTAAAAGCCGGTAAAGCCGTTGATGATTTCATCGAGCAGCTTCTTCCTCTTCTGGAGGACGGGGATATTATTATTGACGGCGGCAACTCGCATTTTCCGGATACTATCCGCCGCACAAAATATGTTGAGAGCAAAGGCAAGCTTTATATCGGAACCGGAGTTTCAGGCGGTGAAGAGGGTGCCTTAACAGGTCCTTCCATTATGCCGGGCGGCTCACCTGCGGCATGGCCTCATGTTAAACCGATCTTTCAGGCGATATGCGCAAAAACCGAAAAAGGCGAACCTTGCTGCGAATGGATAGGTGAAAACGGCGCGGGGCATTTCGTTAAAATGGTTCACAATGGAATCGAATACGGTGACATGCAGATGATTTGCGAGACCTATCAGATGATGAAAGAAGGTCTGGGAATGAGCAATTCAGAAATGCACGAAGTTTTTGCCGAATGGAACAAAGGTGAGCTTGATTCTTACCTGATTGAAATTACTCGCGATATTCTGGGCTATAAAGATGAGCAGGGCAACGAGGTAATCGATTTGATTCTCGATACTGCCGGCCAGAAGGGAACAGGAAAATGGACCGCTATAGCAGCTCTTGATTTGGGTCAGCCGTTAACACTTATCGGCGAAGCGGTTTTCTCTCGCTGCTTATCGGCATTGAAAGATGAGAGAGTCAAAGCTTCGCAGATATTAAAAGGGCCTAAAAGCGCATTCAAAGGCGACAAAACTAAGTTTGTCAACGATTTGAAGAATGCTTTATATGCTTCGAAAATCGTAAGTTATGCTCAGGGTTATCAGCTTATGCGTGCCGCCGCAAAGGAATACGGCTGGAATCTCAATTACGGCGGAATAGCGCTTGTCTGGCGCGGCGGATGTATTATTCGCTCGGTTTTTTTAGGTGAAATTAAAAAAGCTTTTAAGAAAAATCCGAATATTGAAAACCTGCTCTTAGACCCATTTTTCAAAAGAGCGGTTTCAAAAGCCCAGTCATCATGGCGCCGAGTTGTAATTGGTGCAGCTAAACTTGGCATTCCTGTTCCGGCAATTAGTTCGGCACTGGCTTATTACGACGGCTACCGCCATGATAGACTTCCGGCAAATCTGTTACAGGCTCAGCGGGATTATTTCGGGGCGCATACTTACGAGCGCGTTGATAAACCCAGAGGTGAATTTTTCCATACGAACTGGACAGGCAGAGGAGGAACAACGGCGGCTTCGACTTATGTAGTATAGCTGCCGATTTTATAAACTGATTTGGCAAGGGGTTTGTTATGTCTAAGCCTTTTATCGACAAAGATTTTCTGCTTCAAAGCAGAGCCGCTAAAAAACTCTACCACGAGTACGCAGCTGATATGCCGATTTACGATTATCATAATCATTTACCCGCCGAGCAAATCGCAAATGATTATCAGTTTAAAAATATGACCGAGCTTTGGCTGGCGGGAGACCATTACAAATGGCGGGCGATGAGGACAAACGGCGTCGATGAAAAATACTGCACCGGCGATGCGAGCGACCGCGAAAAATTTGAAAATTGGGCACAGACGGTTCCATATACCATAGGAAATCCTTTGTATCACTGGACTCATATGGAACTGAAAAAACCTTTCGGTATTACCGATATGCTTCTTAACCCCCAAACATCCGAAAAGATTTATGACCAGTGTAACCAGCTGCTGAAAAGCCCTGATTTCAGCGTCAGAAATCTTTTGAAGAAATTTAATGTTAAAGTTGTCTGCACTACGGAAGGGCCTTTGGATACACTCGAGCATCACAAGAAAATACGTCAGGATGATTTTGAGGTGAATGTTCATACAGCTTTTCGGCCTGACAGATTTCTGGTATTGTCCGATGCTGTGTCACTCAACGAATGGATAGACCGGCTTGCCGAAGCTGCCGATGTGGAGATAAAAACGCTGTCGGATTTTCTCCAAGCCATGAAAAAGCGGCACGATTATTTCCACGAAAACGGCTGCCGGCTGAGCGATTACGGTCTCGAAGCTGTGCCTGCGGAGAATTATACGAAAACCGAAGTGGAAAAAATATTTGCCGATATCAGGGCCGGCAAAGAGCAATTCTATACCGAGCTTCAAAAATTCCGCTCGGCAATGCTTTACGAATGTGTTTTGATGGATGCCGAGTCCGGATGGGTGATGCAGCTTCATCTGGGCGCTCTGCGAAACGTTAATACTCGTTTGTTCCGCAGTCTGGGCCCGGATAAAGGGTTCGATTCTATCGGTGATTATCCGCAGGGGCTGGCTTTGGCGAAGTTCCTCGATTCGCTGGATACGAATAATAAGCTGCCTAAAACAATACTTTATAATCTCAATCCTGCCGATAATGAGCTTTTCGCTACGATGATAGGCAATTTTCAGGATGGCTCGATACCGGGCAAAATTCAATATGGCTCGGCATGGTGGTTTCTCGACCAGATGGACGGAATGAAAAAACAAATCAAAGCTCTTTCCAGCCTCGGCTTGTTAAGCCGTTTTGTCGGGATGCTGACCGACTCGAGGAGTTTCGTATCTTTTTCGCGGCATGAATATTTTAGAAGAATCCTGTGCAATATGCTCGGGCAAGACATCGAGAAGGGACTGCTGCCGAATGATTTTGAGCTTATAGGCGGGATGGTTCAGGATATATGTTTTAATAACGCCGCGGCGTATTTCCCGATGCAAATCGATTAGTACCCACTGATGTAAAATATCATCATTTTTTGTATAATACAGAAGATGGGTATTTCAGAAGCGATAAAACAAAAGGCTTTGGAGCTGGGATTCGATGCGGTCGGGATTACCGATGCTTCGGCGATTGATTTCGAGCATCAGGAATATCTCGAAAATTGGCTTAAAGCCGGGTTCGCCGGGCAGATGAGTTATATGCATCGCAATTTCGAGAAGCGGATAAATCCGGCGGAATTGCTCGAAGGGGCCAGCAGCGTAATTGTATGCGCATTGAATATAAAGCCTCGCGAAGAAAAAATTGTTCGGCAGGAACTAAACGGGCGTGTCGCGAATTATGCCCGATACGACGATTATCATATTTTTATAAAAAAACTTCTTCACAAACTCGCGGATTTTGCGGCTTCACAAGTCGGCGGAAAAATCGATTTCAAAATTTGCGTTGATTCCGTTCCGCTCGCAGAAAGGGCGGTCGCTCAGCGGGCAGGGGTCGGTTTTATCGGTAAAAATCATATGCTTATAAATCCGTCGATTGGGCCGGCGATGCTTTTGGGAGAGATAATTACAACGATAGATTTGGATGCTGATGAGCCTCTAAAAATAAATTGCGAAGGCTGTAATAAATGTATCGAGGCTTGTCCGAGCGGGGCGTTAATGGCGGACGGGCGGTTCGATGCTAATAAATGCATCAGCTATTTGACAATCGAATATAAAGGAAAGATAGCTGCTGAGCTTGCAGAGAAAATCGGGAACAGATTGTTCGGATGTGATGAGTGCGTGCTTGCTTGTCCGTATTATGAGCGCGGGCCTGTGTGTGCAAATAAGAATTTTAAATTTTATCCGGAAAGGGGTCATCTGGATTTAAATGATATTTTAAAGATGAGCAGTGAGCAGTTCGACGCGAAATTCGATGATTCGCCGATACATCGAAGCGGGGCTGAAGTTTTAAAAAGGAACGCGGCGGTTTGTCTCGATAATATCAGGCGCCGATAAACAGGGGGTTAAAAGGTTATTCTGAAGTCAGTGAGCTTTTCGTCGCAAGTTGCGTCGTTGATATTAGTATCCCGAATTGAGCCGCGGAATGTTTCATTGAGGTCTCTTATGCAGTCGTTAATATCTTGGTCATCGCCCTGAGCGAGCATTTCGACCGAGCCGTCGGATAAATTTCTTACGAATCCGCAAAGCCCGCAGCGTTTCGCAATGCTGTGAGCGGTGAAGCGGAAGCCTACACCCTGAACTGTTCCGGTGAATATGATATGTTTACTTGTCATTTCTTAACCGAACACTAATCATCAATTAACCCTTCTGCGTATTTTATCGGTTTGGGGCTGTTTTAGCAAGAAAGTCTTTTGTTTTGGGTTTGCTATTCAATAATTGCCTGCTTTAGGTTATAATACTTGGCTTGATTTTTTGAAGGATATTATGCAAACGAAAAGCCAAAAACAAATTGAACGCGATGAGCAGATATACGAGTTGACTACGCTGGTAGCCGGTGAATTTTCGCTGCAGGAGGTTCTGGACAGGCTGGCAGAGGCGGCGGTGAAGATTACCGAGGCTACGGCTTGCTCGATACGTCTATTAGATGAGCAATCCGAAGACCTTAAAATGCGCAGTACATACGGTTTGAGCGAGGAATACCGAAATAAAGGGGTTGTTTCCAAAGATGACCCTGTGGTAAAGGCTGCATTTGCCGGAGAGGTAGTAATAATCGACGATATGCGGGTCGACAGCCGGGTAATATACCGCCAAGCTACAATAAAAGAAGGGCTTATCAGCCAAATGACGGTGGCTATGCGGTTTCGCAATAAAAATATCGGAGTTCTTAGGCTTTACAGCCCCGAGCCTAAGACTTTTACCGAGGATAATATCAAGCTGACCCGTTCTATAGCTTCGCAGTGTGCTGTAGCGATTACTAACGCAAGGCTGTACGCAAAGGCTATTCAGGGAGCCAGAATATCCGAGCAGATGAGGCTTGCCGGAATAGTGCAGAGAAGGATGATACCCGAAAAAGCGCCGAAAATAAAAGGGCTTGAGGTCGCGGCGAATTATGTTCCGTGTTTCGATGTCGGCGGTGATTTTTATGATTTCTTGTCTCTTTCAGAAAGTGAGCTTGTAATAGTCATAGCCGATGTTATCGGTAAGGGTATGCCCGCCGCGATAATGACCAGTATGTTCCGCGGGGCGATTCGGGCGTACTCCGAAAGCGAAGGCACCAAGCGGGATATCGCGGGTATTGTGAGAAAGCTGAATAATCTGGCCTGTCAGGAATGCCGGGACGGAGAGTTTGTTTCGCTGTTTTACGCGGTTATCGATGTCGATAAGATGCGAATCACATATTGCAATTGCGGCCATGAGCCGACCGCTTTGATAAGAAACGGAAAAATTGCCGAATTGACAAAGGGCGGTATAGTGCTCGGCGTCGAACCTAATAGCGAATATGAAATCCAGACAATAAAACTCAAACCTTCTGATGTTCTTTTGTTTTGCACTGACGGATTGACCGATGCGGTTAATTACGATGGCGAGCTTTGGGGCCGTGAAAGGATGCTGGCTGCGGCTTCGACTTATTCGTGTGAATCTGCGGTCTTAATGGTACAGAATATTCTTGCATACAGGCGGCGGTTTGTCGGGCTTGCAAAGCAGGTGGATGATACCAGTATAGTCGCAGTGAAAATTAATAAAAGACCGGCGAAAGCATAGCGTAATATGGCCGAGCTTATAATTACAATCGACGGGCCCGCAGGAAGCGGCAAAAGTACTGTTGCCAAAAAACTTGCGGAAAAATTAGGCGCGCAGTTTCTCGATACAGGTGCGATGTACCGTGCGGTAACTTTGGCGGCCATGAACAGGCAGATTGATTTGAGTGACGAGGCTGCTCTGATTAAGCTTTTAGAAGATACTAAATTTCAGTTCGAACCTGTGCGCGGTCTGACGAAGGTTATTATCGACGGCTGCGATGCTACTGAGCAAATTCGCGGCTTTGATGTTACCGCGAATGCGAAATTTATTGCCTCAGCTTCGGGTATCAGAGCCAAGCTTGTCGAAATGCAGCGTAATTTCGCTGAAAAGATGCATAAAGTTGTTACCGAAGGAAGAGACCAAGGCACGGTAGCGTTTCCCGATGCTCAGGTGAAGTTTTTTCTCGATGCGGATATCGAAGAACGTGCCAAACGCCGTTTGGCCGAGCTTGGCGAAAAAGGCAGGAGTTTCGAACAAATTAAACAGGCGATAGAAAAACGCGATGCGAGCGACAGACAGCGGACGTATAGCCCCTTGAAAGCCGCTGCTGATGCGGTTACTGTTGATACTACGAACATGACAATTGAACAGGTGGTTGATAAACTTTTTGGAATAATATGGGAAAGATGTTTAAAAAATACTTAGGTAGATGCTGGTACACATTTGCCCTGTGGGTTTGCAGAATGTTCCTTGTGGTGTTTTTCAGAATGCACATCAGAGGGCAGAAAAATGTTCCCCGCAAAGGAGCTTTTCTGCTGATATGCAATCATCAAAGTTATCTTGACCCTGTTTTTTGCGGCGCTCCTTTGCGAAGACAAATGGCTTATGTCGGACGAGATACATTGTTTAGAAGTATGATTTTTAAAACTATCATTGCCTCAGTCGGAACAATTCCGATTCGCAGAGACAAAGCGGATTTGACGGCTATTAAAAAAATGTTTGCCAGACTTTCCGACGGGATGGGGTTGTGTTTGTTCCCTGAAGCGACACGGACTTGCGACGGTAAAATTGCACCGCTTAAGGCAGGGTTTTCGTTTATAGTTCGTAAAGCTAAAGTCCCGATAGTTCCGGTTGTTGTTGACGGAGCGTTCGAATGCTGGCCAAGACACCAAAAGTTCTTCACTCCGGGATACCATATATCTGTTAAATACGGCAGATGTATCCCGCCGGAGGAAGTTAAGTCTATGAGCGATGACGAGCTTGCGGAATATATTACGTCAATTTTACGCAAAATGCACAACGAATGCCGGATAAATCGGCGCAAACAGCCTTATGATTACGAGTTGTCAGAGCCGGCTGTCCGTCCGCGGCTGCAGGGGGTTAAAAATTGAAAGTACTTGTTGCTGACAAATCAGGGTTCTGTCCCGGAGTGAAAAGCGCGATAAGCACAGCCGAAAAAGTGCTTCAGCACGAAAAATGCGTCTATAGTCTCGGCCCTATAATTCATAATAACGATGTTGTAAAAAAATTAGCGAATAAAGGTCTAAGGACCGTTGAAAATATCGATGAAATACCTTCCGGAACAGTGCTTATTCGCAGTCACGGAGCCGCTCCGGGGGAAATCGCAAAACTCAAAGAGCAGGGGAGGGATATCGTTGACGCTACCTGTATTCTTGTAAAGCGGGTACAGCAAATAGCCGCAGAATTAGTCAAAGAAGGTTATAAGGTTATCGTAATCGGCAATAAAGACCACCCTGAGGTAAAAGCGGTGGTAGGCTCGGCTAAAGATGTTATTGTTGTGGCGGACGAATCGGACCTCTGTAAGCTGCCTATTGACAGTAAGTTAGGTGTAATTTGCCAGACAACTCAAGGCCCTGAATATTTCAGCAAAATGCTTTGTGCGATATGCAAATACGGCTTTTCCGAGCTTAAAGCGATTAACACCCTTTGCAAAGAGGCCATCAAACGCCAAAAATCAGCTGTGGAATTATGTAAAAAAGTGGATATTATGTTCGTTCTGGGAGGATTAGAAAGCGCAAACACCAGAAAATTGGCGGAATTGTGCAAAATTCATAATCCTGACACATATCACTTGCAAAACTTCTCGGAACTTGATACAAATATCCTTCTGGGCAAAAAGACAGCCGGTGTAACAGCAGGGGCCTCGACCCCTGAATGGATTATTACCGAGTTTGTCGAAAAATTGCGCAGTTATAAAAATGATTAGCAGCGTCGGCAGTGTATGCGGATGCTTTGTGTTTTAATAAAGTTGTGCCGGACGGCACAGAGGATTTATGAAGCAAATGCGGGCTTTGTAAATCCGCGACAAAAATACCGCAAAGGAAAAGAGTTTTATGGTTGATAGAAACATTACGGAAAAGCTTGGTCTTTCAGAGCAGGAGTTGGAAAATCAGTTAAGCCAGTTGTTCGGCAGCGAGGAACAGGAATATCTTGAAGCTGCTTTGCAAAACAGGGTTGATTCGAGGCTGCCCGGCACAATTCTCAAGGGCAAAATCGTTTCTCAAATCGGCAATGACGTTATCGTCGAAGTCGGTCTGAAAAGCGAAGGTATTGTTGATGCAAGTGAATTCGATGACCCCGGTGAAATTACATCCGGCGCTGATATAGAAGTGCTGCTTGAAGATACCGATTCGGGCGAAGGTTTGGTCGTTCTCAGCAAAAGAAAAGCCGACCGAATCAGAGGCTGGGAACGAATTATCACCAGCAAAAAAGAAGGCGATGTCGTTTCCGGAAAAGTTATTCGCCGAATCAAAGGCGGTTTGCTTGTGGATATAGGAGTGCCTGTATTTTTACCTGCCTCTCAAGTCGATATAAGAAAGCCGGGTGACATCAGCAGATTCATAGGCAAAGAAGTTAAGTGCAAAGTCCTTAAAATTGATGTCGAAGGCAGAAACATTGTCATATCAAGACGCAAATTAATCGAAGAACAGCGTCAGAGCAGCAAAGAGCAGATTTTGAATGAAATCGAGCAAGGTCAGCTTAGAAAAGGTATTGTTAAGAATATCGCCGATTTCGGAGTATTCGTTGACCTCGGCGGACTGGACGGGCTGCTTCATATCAGCGATTTAAGCTGGGGAAGAATATCGCATCCGTCCGAAGTTGTCGAGCTTGACCAGGAAATCGAATGTTATGTTATCGGAGTCGATAAAGCTAACGAGAAAATATCACTCGGCTTGAAGCAGAAAACTCAAAGCCCGTGGGAATCGGTCGAGCAGAAATATCCGATGGGTTCGCGCGTTAAAGGCACCGTAGTTAATGTGATGAATTACGGCGTATTTGTCCGCCTCGAAGACGGAATCGAAGGTCTTGTTCATATCAGCGAGATGAGCTGGACAAAACGTCTTGCTCATCCAAATGAAATGCTAAATCTCGGCGACCAAATAGAGGTTGTCGTTCTGAATGTGAACAAGGAAAAACAGGAAATATCACTCGGTCTCAAACAGACCGAGACAAATCCTTGGGCGATTGCCTCTCAGAAATATCCGCCGGGTACGATTGTCAATGCCAAGGTTCACAGTTTCACTAATTTCGGAGCTTTCCTCGAAATAGAAGAAGGTATCGACGGCATGGTTCATATTTCTGATTTAAGCTGGACAAGAAAATATAACCATCCAAGCGAAGCCCTGAAGAAAGATGAAATTATTAAATGCGTAGTGCTCGATGTTGACCAGGAAAAACAAAGGGTTTCTCTCGGCGTCAAACAGATGACGGAAGACCCGTGGGTCAGAGCGATTCCGGATAAGTATATCCCCGGCCAGATTATTAAAGGCAAAGTTACAAAGCTGACAAATTTCGGTGCTTTTGTGGAACTTGAGCCGGAACTGGAAGGTCTTTTACACATATCTGAATTGGCCGACCATAAAATAGATAATCCTCAGGAAGTTGTTGCTTCCGGTCAGGAGGTCGAGGTTAAGATACTGAAGGTTGATACCGAAGCCCGCAAAATCGGTTTGTCTTTGCGTCGCGCTCAGTGGGCAGCCGAAGAGCATACAGTCGAAAAAACCGAAGCTAAACCCTCAAAACCCGTAGCTGTTCAGACAGTTCTGTCAGATGCTAATGTCGATGAAATATCAAAGTCGAAAAATAAAGAAAATGACTCACCTGATGATGTAACCGATGGTCAGGCTGAACCGGTTTCCGAACAGTCCTGATAAAAACCTTTTTTGCATACAGCGGCATTGAAGTGCAGATTATTTTTGCTTCAATGCCGTTTTTTGTTGTTTTTCAGCGTCTTTTGCCTCGTGTTTTATTTATAGAGATTATGGTCTAAACCTGTTTTGTGTATATACCGATACCTTAGCTTGGTAATGAAAAGCAGTGCGGACGTCCTATAAACTTATTGTAAGTGTCCGACTGACATATGAACAAAAGGCAGGAGATTCCAATGGCGTTTGATATTACCATAAAAGACTACCTGAAAGAAATTGACGAAGCTCCTCTTCTGAATATCGAGCAGGAACAGGAACTCGGTTATCGAATAATCCAAGATAATGACCCCGAGGCAAGAGAGCAGTTGGTACGAAGCAATCTTCGTCTTGTCGTGAATATCGCCAAAAAATACGCCAATCGAGGGATAAGCCTCGGCGACTTGATTGAAGAGGGCAACCTCGGTTTAATCAAAGCTGTGGATTATTTCGACCCTTCCCGAGGCACCAGATTCAGCACTTACGCTGCGTGGTGGATAAAGCAGAGTATTAAGCTGGCGTTATTGAATAACATTCAGCCGATGCATGTTCCGACTTATATGGTTGCTTTAATTAATCAATGGCGCCATACCGCGGTTGAGCTGGAGAGCAGTCTTGGCCGGACCCCCAGCCTCGAAGAAATGGCACAGATTATGAAGATGCCGCTTCGCAAAGCCCGGATTATCGAACAGGTCGTTAATATAATAAGCTCTGTTCGTGATACAGCCGGTGATGACGGTGCTGATGACAGTCATAATCTCGAAGCGACTCTTCACGACAAACAGGCCGCTCAGCCGCACGATGATATGGTAGCCGAAGAAGAGCAGGCCAAAGCAATGAAGCTTCTCGAAGGTATAGATGAAAGAGAAGCATTGGTATTAAAGATGCATTATGGTCTTGATGGCCAAAAACCTATGAGTCTGAAGGAAATAGGCGAGAAACTTAATCTGACTCGCGAAAGAATTCGCCAAATTCAGCGTGAGGCTCTTACAAGGCTTTATGAACAGATGAACGAATAATCTTTTCGCCCGATGGTTTTCCTGCTTGCATTTCACACAGTTTTTTCTAAGATTTGTATGTTCGCTTTAAACAGTTATCCGTCTTTTATACAGGGAAATTTTGATAATATGACTGATACGGAATCAAATCTTAAAAAATATATCCGCGACATATCTGACTGGCCTAAACAGGGAATACTTTTTCGTGACATAACGCCGCTTCTTAATGATGCCGGAGCTTTTTCATGTGCGGTTAAAGCTCTGACCAAAGATTTCGACATTGAGAAGATAGACTACGTTGCTGCGATTGAGGCACGCGGTTTTATATTTGGTTCCGCGGTTGCAGAGCATCTAAAAGCCGGTTTTGTTCCGATACGCAAAAAAGGCAAGCTTCCGTTTAATACCGAGACTTATACTTATGACCTCGAATACGGTCAGGATACCCTCGAAGTCCATATCGATGCGGTCAAGAAGGGCTCTAAGGTTCTTATGGTCGATGATTTACTGGCAACCGGCGGGACTATGGTTGCAGGATGTAAATTAATCGAAAAGCTCGGGGGCCGAATAGCAGGTATTGCGTTTCTGATTGAACTGTCAGAATTGAAAGGCCGCGAAAAACTTAACGGTTATAAAATCACAAGTGTTTTAAAATACTAACAGATAAAAATTCGGTTTGGTCAAATCAAAAGACCCGCGTCGTTGGACGCGGGTCCTTTCTTTTCATCAACCCTACTCCTCTACCGCGGTGTTTATCTTTTTCTAATCACTGCTAATGCACCCAGTCCCAGCAGAATCATCGTAGCCGGTTCCGGTACCGGTGTCGGCATAAAGCACAAGCCGAACCATGCATGCTTATCGGCGGTGTTATCTGTATAAACTTTGAATGTTACCGTCTCGCCGTAAGTTACGGGATTACTGTAAAATTCGAAGTCCACCTGTTTGCTGTCGCCGCTTAGTGTATAAGAGACGCCGGCATACGGTTGAGATAAACTGTCGAGCATTACGAATGGCCCGTCAGCTTCCGAGAAAATGACGCTGTAGGTCATCGGCTCGAAAATACAGAAATGAAAATCACCCCAATCCTCAAACATTGTGTTTGTTACAGTGATGGTTGCCCAGCCTTTCCATGGGTCATCATCGTAATGATCAAGAGTCTGAATACTCCATGTGTCTACGTCAATAGGCCCAAAGATTTCATCGTGAGCAAAAACGTTTCCAGAAATCAGAAATGCACTTAGTACTGCCAACAATACTAACTTTACCCTCATGCGCTCCTCCTTTCAGAGCTTTCTCCACCTTAACTTCGCTAGTATACGACCTCACTTAGATAACATTTTGACCTAAGTACCGATAAAAGTCAAAGGTTTTTTTGTTTTTTTTAAATTTTTTAGCCTAATTTTGATGATAAAGCCATAAACTTAGTAAATAACAGTAGTTGTAATCACCTGTTAATTTTAGTAATTTTGCAAAATTTTTAAAAAATTTCTTAAAAATCAACGAATTTTTAAGAAATTAAAAGGTTTTTATAATTTTTTGGCGTTACGACGGAAAGAACGGCTCCTTGCGGGCGAGAACTATTCTGTCGTTATCTTGATAATCTTTTTGGATGGTTACCATAGAAAAAAACGAGGTTTCTTCAAGGAGTTGTTTGACTTGGGGGCCTTGTTTATAACCGATTTCGAGAATCATCAGTGAATCGTCTTTTAAAAAGTCTTGGGCTTTTTGTATGATTCTTCGATAAATATCCAGACCATCCGCACCGGCATCGAGAGCGATTTTAGGTTCGTATTGCCGTACGTTTTTGTCAAGATTTTCATATTCACCCGAAGCTACATAAGGAGGATTGCATAAAATCAGGTCGAACTTAGAAGTATCCAACTGCGGGATAAGAGGCTCGAATAAATCGCCTTGCAGTAGTTTTATGCGTTCAGAAAGCTGATGCTTTTCGATGTTTTTTTCTGCTATTGCCAATGCGGCGTCTGAGATGTCAGTAGCGATAATTTTGGCATTCGAAAAATTTTTGGCTATTGCAGCGGCGATACATCCGCAGCCTGTGCATAAATCGCAGACCAATTGCTCGCTGTTTCTCGTTCTTAAAAATTCAACCGCTCTTTCGACCAGCAGTTCGGTTTCGGGTCTTGGAATCAGGCAGTCTTTGGTAATATAAAATTCGAGCGAATAAAATTCGCTTTTTCCTGTGAGATATGCGATAGGTTCGTGTTCGCCTGCCCGTTTGACCAAATCATGAAGCTTGTCAAGCTGTGTTTTATCGACCGGCTTGTCGAACTGCGTGTAAAGTTCAATGCGTTTTAGACCAAGGACATAAGATAATAACTGTTCCGCGCTGAGTCTGGGCGAATCAACGCCTTTGTTTTGGAGATACTGGTTTACCCAGTTCAGCAGTTTTTGAATTGTCCATGTTTCAGTGTTCGGCATTACGCTGGAATTATAATTTGTAAAACGCTATTGTAAAACAGAGATATTTTTAATTATGTTTTGGGCTTGGAGACAAAACCCGAGTTATAAACAGCAGCTATATTTTTTGCGGTTTCTGTTTGTATGTGGTTCATTATGACGGCGAAATCTCTTTCAGGTTCGATGTACTTACGGAGCCGGTTTGCATTATCGCTCACAACTTTTAGTATTTTCTGTTCCTCCCATACGTTCGGCTCAATTTGGAGCTTCATTTTAAAACCTTTTTCGGCAAGAAAATCAAGGTTTGGGACGGGATAAGATTTTGCTGCCGCGTTTTGACAAGGACAGACAGCATCAACGAGCATCGGAGTAACAAAACCATCGCCAAGACCGGTATCGAAATTTCTCTTGAGCATATTAACAAACGGGGGGATGTTACCTGTAAACCATAACCCTCTTACTTTTTCTGCAGCATCTTTGGCGACCTCGGCAGACTGAGGGTCTAATTCCTGAATCGCTTTGTCGATGGTGTATCGGACGGAATCTTCATAGGATAAATCTGTGTCTCTAAGTGCATAAGCCCCGATATTGCAGCCGAGCAGGTTCGAAAAGGTGTCTTCCCATGAAAACGCGGACGGAAATTCCGAAAAGACCATTTTTGATTTATAGCCGTACCATGTTAGTATTTCATGCCATGTGCCCGCGGTGTATCCGAAATATTCACCGAGTCTTACTGCGATATCGAAAGCAAGATTTTCTTTCTCCGCCGGTGACATAATCTGCCATCTATCCGGATACGACAAATGCACGAAACATACAGAACCTTCTTTAAGCACGAAAGAAAAGTCGCAATTGCCGCTGCATAGGTTTTTGTAGGTTATCGCAGCAAGATAGGCTGTCCAGTCAGCCGCCTCTCGAACATGGGATATATCTACATGGCCTGCCTTGCAGGTATAGACTATCCCGTTTTTTTCTTTGAAGTCGAATCTATAGCTGTGAGTGCCTAGTTGATTCGGTTCTAAGAAAAATGTTCCGAGTGTTGGGCTTGCATAGGAGCCGAGCCTTATTTTGGGCGGAATATTGAATCTGTCTTCGGTCAAACGATTATTCATAGAGATATTGTTTAACTGAGGAGATTGCCCGCAGCCTGCAATAATAAATATCGACAAAACAATCGCTGTAATAAATGACGGTTTTTTAGTATTAATTTTCAGAATCATATCTGCTGTATTCTTATATATAAACCTTATCCATCATTCGCGGAAAAGCAATGCATTGACGGATATGTTTTTCGCCTGTTATCCAAGCGACTGTCCTTTCTACACCCAGCCCGAATCCTCCGTGCGGTACCGAACCGTATTTCCGAAGGTCGAGATACCAGCTATAGTTTTCGGGAGTTAATTTCTGCTCATTCATTCGTTCGAGCAGCAAATCATAATTGTCTTCTCGAACCGAGCCTCCGATAATTTCTCCGAATCCTTCCGGCGCAAGTAAATCGAAATTTCTTACGACCTTGTCATTATCCGGGTCGGTTTTCATATAAAAGGCTTTAGCTTGCTTTGGATAGTGTGTTACAAAAACAGGTTTGTCATGCATCAGAGAAATAATGGTTTCGTCCGAGCCGCCTAAATCTTTGCCCCATACGAAATCGGCGGCCAATCGGGCGTGTTTGGGATTATTTTCTATTTTGGTATCGACCTCTGCCAATTCCGAACGAAGCTCGATAAGCTCGGCGGCGTTTTTATCTTTCTGCCATTGCTTTAGGGATTGGTTTTGCTGTGCTTCAAGCTCGGCTATTCGAGTTTCTATCTGTTTTTTATTTTCTAACAGCTGCTCTAATTGCGATGCCATAAATTGCTTTGTCTTTTCGCCTTTTAGAATTTCCACTGCTTGGGTATAAGTCAGCCGATAGAAGGGCGGTGTTATTTTTTCAAGCGAGGCTATGTCGGCGCCCAAGCTCTCAAGCTCACTGCGGTTATTAGCGAGGACTTGTGAAACGATAAAAGAAACGAAATTTTCCGCCAACTCCAGCAAGCCGTCTAATTCGATAAACGCTACTTCCGGCTCGACCATCCAGAATTCGGTCAGATGGCGGCGGGTTTTGCTCTTTTCGGCTCTGAAGGTCGGGCCGAAGCAGTAAACTTTGCCGTAAGACATAGCCGCCGATTCAAGGTAAAGCTGGCCCGTCTGAGTAAGATGTATCGGTTCGCCGAAATAGTCAACTTCGAAAAGCGAGCCGACTTCCTCACCGGCTATCGTAGTAAAAATCGGAGTGTCAACTAAAGTAAAACCGTTATTATTAAAAAATCTGCGAATCGCGTCTATCACCGTATGGCGAACTTTGCCGATGCACCATTGTCTCTGGCTTCGCAGGTGAAGATGACGATTTTTGAAGAGAAAATCGACGCCGTGTGATTTAGGCGTTATTGGATAATCGCTGGTACAGTGAACAATTTTGGCATCTGTGACAGCCAATTCATATCCGCCCACGCTGCGGGGTTCCTGCCGGACTGTTCCGGTTATGCAAACAGATGATTCCTGTCCCGCGTGCTTGAGCTGTTCGAATAATTCATCTGAGATTTTGCCTTTTTCCGCTATACACTGGCAAAGCCCTGTCCCGTCCCTGAGGATAATAAATTGCACCTTGCCGCTGGCTCGGGACTGATATACCCAGCCGTACAGCGAGACTTCTTGGCCGACATTGTTTTTCAATTCTGAAACAGCGGTTCTGTCACTTTTTGCCATTACTTTTTCCCTAAATCGATATTTTAAATGTTTCGATGGTTGTTTACATATCGAGTTTTTCGCGGATATAGGATTTAATTTGTTCTGTCGAGACTCGAATTTTCCATGCTATTGCACTTATTCATTATTTGGTTTTTCATTTTCGGGTATCTCCAGCAGCCGCACATCTTCTTTGTCAATGTCGCGACCGGAAGCGAGCTTAGATTTTATAAGGTCATCTCTTGAAAGGATATAAAAATCCTGCCCCTGATAAGTCAAAGTTTTTCTATGGTTCCATGCTGTATCGAAAGAAATCCCGGGCGTGCGCGTCTGAACGTCAATCCTGACTCTATCATTGAATACAGTAATTTCGTTAGATAGGATATCCTTGGTATTTGTCATTGTTGCTGTTCCGAACCCTGCGTTTTTAAGGGCGGTTAAAAGATGCTGCACGTTTTCTTCCGTGGCCTCGATAAGAATATCCAAATCGAATGTGGCACGAGGTACTCCATGCAATACTGACGCGATGCCGCCTATGACTATATATTTAACATTGTGCTGCTGAAAGAACTTGAATACTTCCTGTAATCGGTTGAGCATGCTTAGGCTCCTTCAGGGCAGGGTTGGTCGATAAAGCAAGGTCGGTGAAGCTGCAAAAAACTTCCATTCGTTCAGCCATAGACAATGACCGGAACCACCTTGTTTTAGCTTCTATTGTTTCATATTCTCTGCTGTTGTGAATTGTAAGGTTCATAATATATATTTTATCATATTTTGGTTCAATTCACAATACAGCAATAATAAAAGATGCTGTTTACATATCGAGTTTTTCGCGAATATACGATTTAATCTGGTCTGTCGAGACTCGGATTTGTTCCATTGAATCGCGTTCTCTGATAGTAACAGTGCTGTCCTGCAACGTCTGCCCGTCAACCGTGATGCAGTAGGGCGTGCCGGCTTCATCCTGCCTGCGGTATCTCCTGCCGACCGCGCCTTTTTCATCATAGGCACAGTTAAAATATTTTTTCAAATCATCATAAATTTTACGGCCAATCTCAGGCATACCGTCCTTTTTGACCAACGGGAAAACAGCCGCCTTTATCGGCGCAAGAGCATTTGAAAACCGCAATAAATTCCGCTGTTCACCGCGAACCTCTTCCTCGTCATAAGCATCGACCAAAAACGCCAGCGTGCTTCTATCTATCCCGGCGCTCGGCTCGATGACATACGGTATGAAGCGGGATTTCTTTTCGTCGTCATAATATGCCAAAGGCCCTTTGATATAATCAGGGTCTTCGTCGGCAAGCTGAACTTTATTGACATTTCTGCCGTTCTCGAACCAGCGGTTAAGCGACCTCATACCCCTTTGATGCTGTCTTAAATCGTAATCGGTACGGTTGGCGATTCCTTCTAATTCCTGCCAGTCGCCCGAACCGAACGGGAATTTATATTCGACATCGACACAGCCTTTCGCGTAGTGAGCCAGCTCATCTTTTGCGTGTTCGCGAAAATGCAGATTCTCTTTTTTTATTCCCAGCTCAAGATACCAGTTAAAGCGTCTTTCCTTCCAGTGTTCGAACCACTGCTCGTCCGTACCCGGCTCACAGAAAAACTCAAGCTCCGCCTGCTCGAATTCGCGTGTTCGGAAAATAAATGCTTTTGTGGTTACCTCGTTACGAAAGCTTTTTCCGATTTGGGCGATTCCGAAAGGTATTTTTACCCGCGTAGTATCCAGAACGTTCTTGAAATTCGCGAAAATGCCTTGAGCTGTCTCAGGGCGAAGCTGCACGGTCATCGCGTCGTCAATATTAGCGCCCATCTGCGTCTCGAACATCAGTTTAAAAGGCATAGGCTCGGTGAATTGTCCGACCGCGCCGCATCCGGGACAAACCTTTTTACTCAAATTATGCATAGAAGCTTGTTCCGCCGTAATATCAGAATGGGCAGTATGTTCTTCGGCGTGCTGAGCGTCTTTATCCTGCAAATGGTCGACACGTGTTCGGGTATTGCATTTTTTACATTCGGCGATTAAATCGGCGAACTTGTCCGCGTGTCCCGATGCCTTCCAGACCATCGGATGCATAAGAATGCTACAATCCAAGCCTACCACGTCATCTCGCATCTGGACGGTCGATTTCCACCATGCCTTTTTGACGTTATTTTTCAATTCCACGCCAAGCGGCCCGTAATCATAGCAGCTTGCCAGCCCGCCGTAAATTTCGCTGGACTGAAAGATAAATCCTCTTCGTTTACATAAGGATACGATGTCATCGAGTTTAGTAATCTTCGCCATAGCACCTTCCTAATCTTAGTTAAAAATCGTTATCCGCCCATTATATCGTTTCGGATGCCGATTACAAGAATCTCTGCAGGGAGAGCAAAAATGTAATACTCGCCGTTAAACAACTAAAAAATCAGAAGATTTTTACAGGATACATCTGCCAAGAAATATTATCGAATTTTTACCTATTACCCGGCGAGGAGCGAGATATATTTATTTCTAAGGACACTTTTATCTTCTTAACAGGGATAATTTGGGTTTTCTTATCTTACCGAAAAGCTGTAAAATACCTGCCTTAGAGTATTCCTGTAAATTTCTGATAATTATTAACATAGGGAAAAAGCATAATTTAGGAATAAGTATGGCAGAGATAAAAAAATATATAGCTATAGATATCAGGCCTGAAAACACAAGAATTGTTCTCGGGTCTGTTTCCGCCGAAAAAGTCGTACTTACCCCTGTTTATCAGTTTAGTCATAAACCGATACAGGATGATGATTTGGTTTTTTGGGATTTTTCGCAAATATACAGTGAAGTTAAAAAAGGAATCGGATTAGCCGCCAAACAAGCCGGAACACAAGTTTGGAGCTTGGGGATAAATGCCTTCGGAAATGATTTCGGATTATTAGATACCAGCGGCAAATTGATTGAAAACCCCCGTTATTACAACAGCAGCCCAGATGAAACTATTCTGCAAAAGGCATCTGAATTAATACCAGAAAAGCAATTATTCGAATGCACCGGAATGCATTTTTCCCAGTCCGGTTCATTATATCGATTATTTTCTATGCGCCAGTCCCGCTCGGCTGCGCTGGCAAGGGCGACTAATCTGCTGTTTATAGCTGATTTGTTTTCTTATTTTTTATGCGGAAAACGTTTTACCGATTATACGATTGCCGGTGCGAGTCAGTTAATGGATATCCGAACAGGCGATTGGTCAAAAGAGATATTAGAGAAATTTTCTTTGCCGGCGCAAATCTTGCCTAAAATAATAAATCCGGGAACGATTATAGGCCAGATTACAGCCAAAGTCGGATTGGAATTCGGCTGCGGGCCGATACCGGTTACAGCTGTAGGTGGTAACGACGAGGCATTGGCGATTGCCTGTGTTTGTTCACCCGAAAACCAAGCTTATATGTACTATGGTAATTCCGGCTTGATTGGGGTTGAGGTGAATAACCTTTTAAGCAGCAACGAAACATACCAAGCGGGTTTTACTGTTCGGGTCGGTATCGATGAAAAGGTTCAATTGTTCAAAAACTTTTCGGGGTTATATCTGCTCGAACAATGCAAAAAGCACTGGGAAATTGACGAATCGGAGCTATCCGATAAATCGCTTATTAAATCGGCAAGTCAGGCGAGTTCTTTTGCAGGGCTGATTGATATTGACAGTAAAGCTTTTTTAACAAATTCAAATATGCCTGACACAATTAATAAATATCTTGAACAGATCCGCCAAAAAAAGACTCAAAATAAAGGAGCTTTAGTACGCACTATACTTGAGGCGATAGCGTTTAAAACAAAATATATAATCGAAGAATTGGAAAAAGCCGCGGCGAAAAAGATAGATGTTATTCAAATAGTCGGCAGCTTAGCGGAAAATATATTATTATGTCAGTTCATAGCTGATGCTTCGGGAAGAGTTGTTCTGGCAGGGCCGGCTGAGGCGGTGCTTAGTGTAAATATCCTTATGCAGGCAAAAGCAACAGGCCAAATCGGCTCGATGCAGCAATTGCGAGAGATTTGCGGCAATTCATTTGAATCATCAAGATATCAGCCGCAGGATGCTCCGAAGTGGGATAAAAAATATAAACGAATAAAAAAACTATTCGAAAAAAGGTGACACAGTTGACAGCTATACCGACTTTGCAAAGAGCGGTTCAATTAATCGGGCCGAATAAACTTGTGTTCAGCGAGGATAAAAAAGTTCATCTCCCCGGACCGAATCAGATTTTATGCAAAGTAGAGGCTGTGGGATTGTGTTTCTCGGATTTAAAACTTCTTAAACAATTTTCCGACCATCCCCGAAAAAAGAAAATACTTTCAGGAATCGATTTGAATGTACTCTGTGAAATCCCCAGCTATGCGCCGGATGCGAAACCTACTGTTCCCGGACATGAAGCTTGTGTGAAAGTTGTCCATGTCGGCCGGGGGGTAACGAAATTCAAAGGGGGACAGCGTTATTTGGTAGAGACGGATTATCGCTGGCTTACAAGTGAAAATTCCAACGGTTCTTTCGGTTATAACTTCGAAGGCGCTCTGCAGGAATATGTACTGATGGACGAGCGTGTTATAACTTCACCTGAGGGGCAATCAATGCTTATATCTGTTCCTGAAGATTTAAGCGCCTCAGCGATTGCGATGATAGAACCTTGGGCTTGTGTGGAACATTGCTACGCGATGAAAGAGCGGCAAAAATTAAAAACAAACGGAAAAACGCTCATTGTTTGCGATATTGAAATTAATGGCGAAAAGCTTAATCATTTTTTTGAGCGATACGATACACCATCGGATTGTAAGTGGATTGGTAAATGCCCATCGTGTGTTCGAATTAAAAGCGAGATAGTAAATGACATAGAATCTTTGCCTGATGCTGCTTTCGATGATGTTATTTATTTCGGAGCTGACAGCAGCACAGTCGAGCGGTTATTCGGCAAACTTGCAATTGGGGGATTATTTAATATCGTTCAATGCGGCGAAAAATTCGGCGGAAATATTTCGGCTGCGGTAGGGCGTCTGCA
>Ga0265293_10002623_pt1 | contig 35426 bp, 40 predicted proteins | sample Munlanlewell138R_FD_192505 | JGI IMG/M metagenome (GOLD analysis project Ga0265293, IMG submission 192505) | Leachate microbial communities from a municipal landfill in Southern Ontario, Canada - Leachate well 138R | ecosystem: Engineered > Solid waste > Landfill > Unclassified | place: Canada... | reverse complement strand
AAGTGCAGCATTTAGATTTGCTTTTGCCGCACTTTTTTACTTTTGATTTTCAACAGGTGATGTTATATTCTTTAAGTAGTAACCTCCCATGTCATTGGCAAGTTAAATTAGACCGTGAATAGTAACTGTTAACTAACATTTTTTTGAAATTATATAAATAAATTCTTGACTCAAATTGTAATTTATGCTAATATGATTATGAAAGTAATGTCGAATTATATCTTGTGAAGGAGGGAAGTTTTATGAAATCTACAGGCATAGTAAGAAAAGTTGACGAACTTGGCAGAGTTGTTCTGCCTATAGAGCTGAGAAGAACGCTTGATATAGCTGAAAAGGATGCACTTGAGATTTATGTAGAAGGCAATACAATTATCCTTAAGAAATATGAACCAGCTTGTCTGTTTTGCGGAAATGCAAGAGACGTAATCGTTTATAAAGGAAAAAGCATTTGTCCTGACTGCATGCGGGAAATCAAAAATAAATAAGAAGATACTATCGCATTAAATTACAGGATATATATCCCTTAATAAAAAAGAGGCTTAAAACCCTCTTTTTTATTATTTTTTTAAATGCCCTGCAAATACAATATCAACCTGATTCTTAATATTAAGGAAGATATTTCTTTTCAGCTTCATTTAGCTCATCCATCCCCTGAAGACGAAAAACTTCAGAAAGAGGAGAAATCATATTTTCGATCTTGATAAGACTCTGTTCTTTGTATATCAAACCAGCAGTCTCCTGCATTGCCTTTATCGCACTCCGCATAATATGGTTTGCCCAAATAGCCACACTTATGCCAGCATCCCTAAATACATCAGTAGGGGTATCGTAATACTTTGTAGGAACAATAACTACAGGGCATGTATCTTTCCATTCTTTCATAAACTCCAAAATTTCATCAGGCTTTGACAGTTTACTATGAATAAGCAAAGCATCAGCACCTGCATTGTAGTATGCCTCTGCCCTTTTTAAAGTTTCTTTAAGACCCCACCCTGCAATAAATGACTCAATTCGTGCCACTATACAAAAGTCATCATCATTCTGACTGTCCTTACCAGCTTTAATCTTTCCAGAAAATTCTTCAATGCTGGTAAGCGGTTGATTCTTACCTTCAAGAAGAGAGTTTGTCTTGGGAAATATCTTGTCCTCGAGACACACCCCTGCAACACCTCTTTGCTCTAGTTTTTTTACAAGCCTTCTTACATTGTTAAAATTACCATACCCTGTGTCCCCATCTAAAAGTATTGGGATTGTTGTTGCATCACTCATAAGCTCAACTACTTCAAGAACCTGTGTCCAGCTTGCTTCATTACTGTCCCTTACTCCCATAGCTGCAGATATGGACAGCCCGCTTCCCCATATACCTTTGAACCCGGTTTCCTCAACAATTTTCGCACTAAGACCATTGTGAGCTTCCATAAGGAATTCCAGTTCTTTGGAATTAATCATATTTTTTAATGCAGTAGTCTTTTTCATAATAATCAATCCTCTCAAGCAAAATTTTTATATATAACAATTAATTACTCAAAAATTATATTTGTTGAACTTTGTATATAAGTGCCCGAACGAACTAATCGGCAGTATATATTGTATACGAAGCTAGTTCAACCCTTTGTGGAATAATCATATGACAGTTTTAAAGATCCCTCATTAATTCTAGAACCTCATCTATAGAATTAGGTTTCTCTTTTACCTTTTTGTTCAAACCAGCTTTTGTTGATCTTTTGAAGACATCAAGTGTCCCTCGTGTAATTAGAGGCTCTGCTCCTATTTCTTGCATTGTATCTACTACCTGAATCATTTCATAATAACGTCGCTCACAAGCAGCTACATGAGTTTTGACCCAATTGGATGCAGTTTTTTCAAAAGGAGTTTTGTCCATAAGTTCTAAAATATCATTCCAAAGCTCCTTGTCCAGTCCGGCACGTTTTCCAGCAATTAAAAGCTCTAGTAGCAATGCTTCCATTCCTTTAGAATAAATACTCCGGAGCATCTTAAAGGTTGAAGCCTTACCTATTTCACTGCTGAAGCAGGAAGTGTTAAGACCCATTGCATTGAGTGCTGAGGAAACTTTACTTGTGTACTCTCCACCTAAAAGAATCTTAGTGTCAGCCCCTGTAGCGCCAATAGCGCCTAATATTGCACCTTCAACAAAATCAGCTCTGGTAGGAATTATAATTTTGCTTATATCAACCTTTACAGAAGGAGATGTAGAATTTAAATCAATATATGTATTGCCCTGCTTTAAGTATTTTGCACATTCTTTTGCTACCTTACCGGCTACCTGAGTAGTAACAGTGGATAGTATATAATCCGATTTTTCGATTGTATCTTCAACTGATGCAAAGGTTATTTTATCAGTCTGGGCTCTTTTTCTAAGCTTTTCTATACCTTCTTGTTCTGAAATAAGAATATCAAATACACTAATTTCGGAGCATCCATTTTCTATAAGCCTCTTTGATAATACTGAAGCAACTTCTCCAAAGCCTATAAATCCAACCTTTTTCATTTTTCATCCTCCATGATAATTTTTTTTGGATAGTGGTTTATTGCACTTTTCATCAACTACTTTACACCATCTGATCTGTGACATATGAAGCAAAAAATTTAAACTACCTCTTAAAAATTTATGAATGTAGGCTGCACTCCATGCACTCTGATGAGCATACTGCATATCAATAATACTACAGCAGATCTTTATAAACATCTCTTTTGCTTTTTCCCCTATCTTTTGCCACCTGTTTAATTGCATCCATTTTATTTATACCTTCTTTTAAATAAATATCTAAATGTTCCTGCAAAGGCATATCTTCCCACCTTTGCTGTCTTTCAAAATTTATAGCATCTTCATCAGCACCCTCTATCACTAACACAAACTCACCTTTTGGTGCATCAGTCTCATATTTTTGAATAGCCTCCGAAAGTGTACATCGAATTGTTTCTTCATATCGCTTTGTTATTTCTCTTACCAGCGCTATAGGTCTATCTCCCAGCACGTCATAAAGGTCAGAAAGTGTCTTCTTGAGCTTGTGAGGAGCTTCATATAAAACCATAGTTCTGCTCTCTTTTTTTATTGCTTCCAGCCGTTTAATTCTCTTGTTCCTAATGGGTGGCAGAAAACCTTCGAAAACAAACCTGTCGGTAGGCATCCCTGATAGTAACAAACCTGATATTGCAGCTGTTGGTCCTGGAATTGTTATAATTTCAATATCATTTTGAATTGCAAGCTGTATGATTTCCTCTCCGGGATCAGAAATCCCAGGAGTCCCAGCGTCAGAAACAAGGGCAATATTTTTTCCCCTCTCCAGCTCCTCTAAAAGGTGTTCGCCCTTTTTGTATTTGTTATGTTCATGGTAGCTAGTAAGCTTTGTGCTGATCTCAAAATGATTAAGAAGCTTTACAGTATGCCTTGTATCTTCTGCTGCAATAAGATCAACCTCTTTTAAAACCCTAAGCGCCCTGAGCGTTATATCCTCAAGGTTGCCTATCGGTGTGGCAACCACATACAAAATTCCTGTGTTATTCAACTTTATAGCCTTCCTTTATTTAATGAGCATATTTAATGAGCGATGCTAAAGTAAATTATGAACCAAGGTTGTTAGATGACTTTTGATAAATTATATTTATTTCATCTGAATAATTACCCTTCTCATCATAGACATATAGTGGTTCCATCATGTTAAGCTGGCTCCTTCCCCCTTTTATAGCTTTTATTAAAACCAGATTAGCCTTTTTATACGGAGCAGGATGCACAAATCTGATATATTTTGGTTCTAGGCAGTAATATCTGAGTAAATAAATTATATCGACAAGCCTTTGTGGTCGGTGTACCATTGCGAACTGTCCATGCATCTTAAGAAGCCTACTGCTCACTTTTATAACATCTTCCAATGTGCAGGTTATTTCATGTCTTGCCAATGAAAGACTAGCGTTTGCATTTTTTATTCCACTTTCCTTTTTCACATACGGAGGATTTGTGACAACCACATCAAAACCTGCTACGTCTAAATAGTCTTCCGCTTTTTTCACATCTCCATGTATAACTTTAACACGGTTAGATAAATTATTCAATAATATACTTCTTTCAGCCATTTCCACCATATCAAGTTGTATTTCAAGTCCTACAATCTTATCTGCTTCAGTTTTTCCTGCAAGAAGTATGGGAATAATTCCAGTACCTGTACCAATATCTAGAACGTGATCGCCTTTTGAAACATCTGTAAAATTAGCAAGCAACACAGCATCAACACCAAAGCTAAAAGTTTTTTCCTTTTGAATTAGTTTTAAATTCTTGTATTGAAGGTCATCAATTCTCTCATCATCGTACACTTTTATATCCAGAAAATCCTCTCCTTATAGCTCCCTTCGACGGATGCTCCTCATCATAAAACTCCTAAGCAGCATACCCACGTAAAAGGTCCCAAGGGTTTGCTTAAAACAAGCAAAGGGGCTTCCCCTTTGCAATCCCCATTGTCTAAGAAAGTATACTTTCCTAGACAATGAATAAAGGGTCAAATAACTTTAATTATCTGACCCCTATTCTTTATGGAACATCATTAATTCTTGCAATACGATTTTTTAGCACCAAAACTCATAACACATTTAAGGAGCCTTTTTGTGTAGAATTATTGCATCCCATCTATGTTTTAAATTGCTCACTCCTTAGGCTGGGGAGCATCAACAGGACATACATCTGCACAGCTTCCGCAATCTATGCATTCTTCCTCATTAATTACATAAACTTCATCGCCCGGTGAAATACAGGATACTGGGCACTCAGCTTCACATGCTCCGCAGTTAATGCAATCTTCATGAATAAAATATGCCATTAGGGTACACCTCCATATTCCAATACTATAAACAAAAAATTGCTTATTTTAACCGTTCCTATTCTACCACTATTTAATGGATATTGAAACTATTTTTTTAATTAAAATAATCTCAATCCTCTAATTCCTTTAAAGCGTCGAGATCTACATCATTGTTATCATCTTTGTCAATATCTTTAACCACTTTAACCTCGGAAGCTTTGTAAGTTTTAAGGTCAGTATCGTTTTCTTTGTCAAGTTTTACTTTTACCATTTCCTTGAGCAAACAGATGTTTATGACAACTCCCTGTCCATCAGGAGTATCAACTACAGCTCCCTCCTTCGGCACTCTAGCAAGTATCTCCTCATATGCATCCTGCTCATACTTAAGACAACACATCAATCTTCCACATATACCAGAAATTTTAGTTGGGTTTAAAGAAAGTCCCTGTTCTTTGGCCATTTTTATTGAAACTGGATCAAACTCACCCAAAAATGTATTACAGCATAAAGCTCTTCCGCAAATTCCTATTCCGCTAAGCATTTTTGTTTCGTCACGAACACCAATTTGCCGAAGTTCAATACGCGTCTTGAATATTGATGCAAGATCCTTCACCAAATCCCTAAAATCCACCCTGCCATCTGCTGTAAAGTAAAACAATATTTTATTATTGTCAAATGTATACTCCACATCAACCAACTTCATGGGAAGTGAATGCTCATTTATTTTGTTTACGCAAATTTCAAAAGCTTCCTTTTCCTTTTTGCAGTTCACTTCATTATGAGCTTTGTCCTGTTCTGTTGCAATCCTTAAAACCTTTTTTAATGGGGCTACAACTTCCCGATCAGGTATTTCCTTTAAAGGAATAACAACCTGTCCAAATTCTATACCTCGTGCAGTCTCCACTATTACATCAGTGTTAACATCTATATTAAAATTATCTGGATCAAAATAATAAATTTTACCAGCCTTTTTGAACCGTACTCCAGCTACTTTCACCATTAGTTTTTTCCCTCCCTTAGTTTCATAAGCATTACCTCTATGCTCAACTGAAAATTTGCATTTTTTCTGATATTATCTTTGGTTGAGGCAATTGCTTCCAGATCGTTTACAAGCTTTTGCACAGTGTACCTTTTGGCACTTTTCACTATCATAACCTTTTTATCATAATTAATCAACATGTTAGTATTGCCTGTTTTTTTATAAATTAGCAAATCCCTATAAAACAATTCCATAATATTAAGAATGGTTTCAGTGTCTTCTTTATTTTCTTCAAAAAACTTATATAGTCCAAAAATATCATAAAGATCCTTATCGTATATTTCATTGGCATGCTTAATTGTTTTTTCTCTCAAAGACTCGAATTCACTGGAATCTGAAAGCCTTAGCGCGGTTCCGATAATTCCATCTGAATACGCAGCTATGAATTCGTTACTTTTAGAATCTTTATACCTTTCATTGAGAAATTCTAAAATTACCTGATTAGAATTCTTCTTTAAACTGTACCTTAAAAGTCTTGACCTGACTGTCTCCTGAAGATTATAAATATTGTGCGTTGTCAACACTAATACTGCAAATCCCGGTGGTTCCTCCAAAGTTTTCAAGATGCAGTTCTGTGCCCCAGTTGTCATTGTATCCGCCTCTTTTAGTATATATACTTTTCTTTCAGAGTAGAAAGGTTTTATCATAATATCTTCTTGCATAGCTCTAATTTGCTCAATTTTTATTGAGAGTCCATCTTTTTCAATTATGGAAAAATCCGGATTGCTGTTATTTTTAAGGAGAAGACAGGGTTTGCAGCTTCCACAATGCTTCGTACCTTTAGGATTATTGCACAAAAGCAAAGATGCAAAAGCTTTAGATAACGTGGTCTTACCTATACCTTTCTGACCACTAAACAGATAGGCATGGCCCACTCTTTTATTAAGAAATGCATTTTCTAAACTATTTATTACTTCTGTTTGTCCGATAATATTATCCAAATTATACACGATATGCGTCCACTTCCAACTTTCTGTTAGTTTGCACTTTCAACTTTAGATTACAAGTTTCAACAACTTTCCAACTTTCCAACTTCCCAACTTTCCAGCTATCGATCTCCCACATACTTCCAGCCTGCCAAAACCGTTCCATCTTTCCATCTTTCTATCTTTTGATCTTTCCAACTTCCCAACTTCCCAACTTCCCAACTTTCCAACTTCCCAACTTTCCAACCTTCCCAACTTTCCAACTTTCCACCAACCTACCTACATGAACAAATCCACCACAAGACCCCGCAGTTCATCTATTCTCCCCAGTATTCCTACATTATCCTTCTCATCTGCCAAGATCTTTTTCGTCAGCTCATCTAGCTCATTATTGATTTTCTTAACAAGAGCAAGCACACGATGTCTTCCTCTTCTGTCGAGAAAGCTTTCTTTTGAAAACTTGTGTGAATCTTTCAACACTTTATCAAGAAGCTCTTTGAACATTCTTTTATATATTCTTAGTTCGCCGATATCAAGCTTTTTTGCAAGTTTTTCGCCCTGCAATACAATACTTTCAGCAAGGCTTTTAAGTTTTGAGTCGTAATTCTCTTTTTCAGCATGCATAATATTAGTCCGAAAGCCTGCTGATTTACTGGTTCCTGCTTTATTAAGCTCTCTATTTACCGATTCTCTAATGTTGGGTATTTCTTTTAACCCTTCGTTTACTTTCATAATACACAACCTTAGCATATTATTCGTTTCTGTTCAGACCCTCTATAACTTGAGATATAACTTTAGCTACCTGTGAACTGTAACTATTATTCGAGGCATGAAAATAAAAATGTCTTATACCTCATTTTTGTAACACATAATAAAGAAGCGTTCAAAAATTAAGTCTCTTTAAGACAATAGCTTCATACCTTTGATATCTGAAATCCATAAACATCACATATGGTAAGGTTTCGTACCAAAACCCGGCTTTCACCTCACCATTTAAAATGCGGAGGATTCTCACCGGATTTCCTAAACCTTTTCAAACCTCTCCACATCAAGTACAAAAATTGTAGCACCACCAACAACCACTTCAACAGGATATGGCATAAAAGCTGCTCCCATACCATTAGGCGAAATAGTTGAATTTGCAATTTGTTTTCGGCTTTTTGACCGTTTCTTGATTATCGCAATAACATCATCAACCTTATGCTCATCAACGCCCACTAGTAAAGTGGTGTTCCCGGACTTTAAAAAGCCTCCGGTAGAACACAGTTTGGTTACACTAAAGTCGTTCTCATTAAGGCTTTTCATCACCTTATGTCCATCTTCATCATTTACTATTGCAAACACGAGCTTCATAAAAATGCCCCCTCGTATAATTAGTTATTATTAACCAGCTCCCTATATACTTTGGGCGATTATCAAAGCTTTGTCACACTATTTTGCATTTATCGGCGGATAAAGCTAAATCCCATCCTTTGGGGAGCTAGATTATTAACTTGTTAAGATAAACACAGACATCATCATAAACTTCACTTATCTGTCTGTTGCTTTTTATAGTTTTAATTCTTTCAGGATACATAGCCGCCAATGCTTTATATCCGCTATATACCCTATTATGAAAATCAATATTTTCCTTTTCCATTCTATCTGCTTCATCCGATCGTATTCTTTTCAAAGTAACAGCAGGCTCAATATCAAAAAAGAATGTAATATCCGGCTCAATTCCGCTCAGTGCAACAGCATTAACCTGCATTATGATATCTGTGTCGATTCCTCTTCCAAACCCCTGATATGCATAACTTGAGTCAACAAACCTGTCACAAATAACAACCTTTCCAGCTAATATGCAAGGTTTGATCACCTCATGTACAAGCTGCGCCCTTGCAGATGCGTAAAGCATCATTTCGGTTATTTCACCCATTTTCGCGTTACCATTGTCAAGCAGTATTTCTCGGATTTTTTCGCTTATATCAGTGCCACCAGGTTCCCTTGTCAAAATCACTTCATAATCGCGATCTTTGAAAAAGTTTCTGATTAATTCTATCTGGGTGCTCTTTCCTGACCTGTCAATACCTTCACAGGTTATAAAAATACCTTTTCTTATTTGCTTTTGCATTTATTTTCACCTGATTTTATTATAGCATTAAATTAAAATATTTACTACCATTTTTTTGTCAATCCCATTTACCTTACCACCTACATAAATTACGTTATAAACATACTCAACTACTTCTTTTGTAATTAACTCACCTGGAACAACTAATGGGATACCTGGTGGATATGGTGTAATAAACTCTCCAGAAATTTGACCAGCTGCATCTTTAAGACCAACTCCCTTTTGCGGCATCAGTGAAGCTTCCTCTATGCTTATTGATGCCTTGGGAATATCGGGCACTGGCATGGTAAAACTAGATATTTTTTTAGAACTGCTGCTATTGGCAATATCCCTCACCGCCAAAAACAACTTTTTAAAAAAAGTTCTTTTGTCAGACACTGTAGCTATGCAGACAATGTTATGTAAGTCCGACATCTCAACCTGAATACTGTACCTTTCACGCAGAATTCTTTCTGCCTCATATCCACACAATCCTTTAAACTGTACTACTATTCTGGTCGGATCATGAATACCTTCTTCTAGTTGGTTTTGCGTCAGAACACATATATTTAAAAGAGACCCCAAAAGATTATTAAATTCATCAATATATTCTAAAAGCTTGGTAAGCATCGCATCCCCACGCTCTTGCATAATGGCACGTGCAATATCCAAAGAACACAAAACAGGATATGAAGGACTGCTTGTCTGAAGCATTCGTAGATTGTTCTTAAGCTTACGAGTGTCAATCTGTCTGCCGTTTACATGCAAATAAGCCCCTTGAGTAAGTGCAGGAAGAGTTTTGTGGGCACTTTGAATAACCAAATCCGCTCCTTGTTTTATACTTGTTGGCGGAACTCTCTTACAAAAACCAAAATGGGCACCATGTGCTTCATCAACAATTAATATTTTACCGTATGAGTGCACCAGATCACTTATTTTTTTTATGTCGGAACAAATACCGTAATAGTTTGGACGCGTTATTAGAACGCCTCGTGCTTTCGGATGTTTTTTAAGCGCATCACGAATGAAATCCGGTCTTATTATAGACGAAATACCAAAATCACTATTGAAGTCAGGCTTTACATAAACTGGCTTAACACCCCATAAAACTAGAGCGCTGAATACAGATTTATGGCAATCACGTCCAATGATAAGTGTATCGCCCTTATTGCATACAGTTCTAATAGCTGCAAGTATTCCGCAAGTAGAACCGTTAACAAGAAAATATGTCTTATCTGCTCCAAAAGCCGAAGCTGCCAGTTTCTCAGCCTTAAGGATAGCATCCTCGGGATAATGTAGATTATCGGTACCGGGTATCTCAGTGATATCATATTCAGAGACTCTGTGTGAAAACTCTGTGGGAAGCCCTATTCCAAGCTTATGCCCGGGCATATGAAACGGAACTGTTTGGGACTTGGCATAGTTTTTAACTGCATCAAACAATGGAGTCTCCCACATAATTTGCATATTCCTCCTATATTCTGGCAACTCCCGTATCTCTTGCTGCTTGCGCCACTGCTTTTGCTACAACTTTTGCAACTCTAGTATCAAATGCACTTGGAATTATATATTCAGCATTAAGCTCATTATCACTTATTAAAGAGCTAATCGCCTCTGCGGCGGCAATTTTCATACGGTCATTTATATCAGAAGCCCTTACATCCAAAGCCCCTCGGAAAATGCCTGGAAATGCAAGAACATTATTAATCTGATTCGGGAAATCCGATCTGCCTGTACCAATGACTTTTGCTCCTGCTTTTTTGGCTTCATCAGGCATGATTTCGGGGATTGGATTAGCCATAGTAAAAACTATCGGATCCCGAGCCATGTTTCTTAACATTTCACCTGTTAAAACCCCCGGTGCTGACAATCCAATAAATACATCGCAGCCTTCCAAAACTTCCTTTAGTGTTCCTTTTTTGTTTTCCGGATTGGATATTCGCGCCATCTCAGCCTTTTCTACATTAAGATTATCGCGCCCCTCATAAATAGCTCCTTTTGTGTCACATAATATAACCTTCCTTAGCCCCATGCTCATCATCAACTTGGTGACTGCTATTCCTGCTGCTCCCGAGCCATTTACAACAACACTGATATCTTTTATACCTTTTTTCACAATTTTAAGCGCATTAATCATTGCTGCTAAAGTTACTATCGCAGTACCATGTTGGTCGTCATGAAATATTGGTATATCGCACTCTTTTTTTAGCCGTCTCTCAATCTCAAAACATCTGGGTGCTGAAATATCCTCAAGATTTATTCCCCCAAAGCTCCCTGATATAAGTGTAATTGTGTTAACTATTTCATCCACACTTTTAGACTTTATACAAAGCGGAAAAGCATCAACCTCTCCAAATGTTTTAAACAAAACACACTTTCCTTCCATAACAGGCATTCCTGCCTCCGGACCTATATCGCCCAGACCCAAAACGGCTGTGCCATCGGTCACTACCGCAACCATATTCCATCTTCTTGTGTACTCATACGATAGATTAACATCCTTCATAATCTCAAGACAGGGTTCTGCCACCCCAGGTGTATATGCCAAAGTAAGATCCTTCGCATTTTTCACCGGTGCCCTACTTGATATTTCAATTTTTCCATTCCATTCCCTATGCATTTTCAGGGCTTCTTCTTGTATTGTCATATGTTCCTCCGATATTTTTTTCGTAAACTATTCTTAATCCTTCCAGTGTGAGATTACCATTTACTTTGTCAATACATTTACATTCACTGGATATTAATCTTGATAAACCGCCGGTTGCTACTACCTTAATATTCTTTTCGCCCATCTCTTCTTTCATAAGCGCAACGATGTGCTCAACCTGACCTGCATAGCCGTATATTATTCCTGATTGCATGCTTGCTACAGTATTTCTTCCGATAACCCTGTCAGGTTTATAAAGATCAATTCGTGGTAACTTAGCAGTCTTTTCAAATAACGATTCTGTAGCAACCTTAACTCCGGGGCATATAACAGCTCCAAGATAATCTCCTATTGAATTGATCGCAGAGAAAGTTGTAGCTGTTCCAAAATCAACAACAATTACTGGTCCTTTATACACTTCATAGGCCGCAACCGAATTTACAATAATATCAGCGCCAAGCTCCCTTGGCGTTTCAACCCTAACATTTATTCCTGTCTTTACTCCAGGACCTACAATTATTGGGGTTATGTTAAAATATTTTTGAATTGCATTTTCCAAAGAATTCATTATTGGAGGCACAACACTGGAAATAACTACTGCCTTTATTTGGTTTTCATCAATGTTCTGATGATGCAAAAGCCCCAGCATAGAAAATCCTAATTCATCATAGGTTTTATCCTTATCTGTACTCATTCTCCAATTCGCCAGAAGTCTTTTTCCGTCATAAACACCCATAATCACATTTGTATTGCCTACATCAATAACAAAAATCATAAATCCACACTCCTACCTAGCTTCCTCTTACAACCCCAGCTTCAAACTTCTAATCTCTTTAATTTCAAGCTGAATTTCCTTCTCTATTCTTGTTATATCAACTTTTATATCATCAATAGTCTCCTCTGCCCTGATATTTTTATTATATCGGGGTTTTTGTGAATAATTGCTTTTTACTCTTTGCTTTTTATTTCTTTTATCGTTGAAATTCTCACTATTTTCAGAGGGCTTAGCACCCCTGCCTTTTGTATTGCTACCCGAATTGTTTCTGTTATAATTGTTTCCTGCTTTTCTTGAGTTATTATTTCTTCCTTTTTCCTTCTCACCTTTTTTACCTGGTACTTCATTTTTCACCAAACAAAACACTCCTTACAAAATAATTTTATCGACCCATTAACCAAGCCTATACATATCCTTTCATTCCTCTTATTGATATTTCACCGGAGGATACCTCATGCACTGTACCATTACCGCAGTCAACCACAAGGCTCCCATCACTTGCAATATCTATAGCTTTCCCTCTAAACTCTTCATTTATATTTATAACCCTGACTTGTTTCCCCAAGGTTACAGAATGATTCTTCCACTCGCTTATAATATCTTGAGTAAATCCAAAAGCAATTTTTTCGTACCAGATGTCAAATTCAGCAAGTATATTACTTAAAAGTACACTCCTTTGTGGTAATACTTTATCTCCCGCAGCCATTTTCAAAGATCCCGCAGCTTCTCTTATTTCTTCAGGAAAGTCTTCCTCCTCATGTAGTACATTTAAGCCAATACCCACAATGATATAATTTACACTATCCATTTCAGTGCTCATTTCAGTTAATATACCACATATTTTTTGTCCGTTTACAACAATATCATTAGGCCATTTTATTCCTGTGCTTATTCCTGTTACTTGTTTAATACTTCGCACTACTGCCACACCAGCGGCCAAAGTTATTATTTGCACATCTTTAGGCAACAACTTGGGTCTTAATATTATGGACATCCATATTCCTTTACCAGGTATTGAGCTCCAGTTTCTTCCTAGTCTACCTCTACCACTTATCTGACACTCAGCCACAATCACCACTTTTTCACCTAATTCTTCAGCAGCAATTCTTTTTGCAAGGCTGTTTGTGGAATCAACTTTTTCATAGCATCTTACATCCTTCCACGAGGTCTTGTGTCCAAGTTTATCTAATATTTCAAACGAGTTCAAAACATCATTACCCTGCAGAAGTCGGTAACCTTTGTTTTTTACAGAATCAAAACAATATCCTTCATTCTTAAGTTCTTTAATGTATTTCCACACCATCGTTCTGGATATTCCTAATTCTACACTTATCTTCTCCCCAGATACAAATTCTGTTTCAGAAGATCGTAACATTTTAAGTATTTTATATTTCATAGTCTTATGGGGTTAAAGACTCCTGACTTTTGTAATGTGAGCAAAACCCCAGTTACACTACCTTTCTTTCTACTAATAGAATTCTTGAGCTTAGACCCTAATTAACTTATTCTAACTAAGATTTGCTAAGGTCAGGTCTTTCAATTATGCAAAATCTATCTGTCAAATTATCAATAAAAACAACATAATTCAAATCAGAACATTCAATCTTCCTAAACCGCTCTTTCTTCTCAAGAGCATCGTAAAAATAATATAGTATGGCATCATTAAACCTCTCGTGCTCATCCTTCAGACCCTCAATAATATTATTAAGATAAAGATCTTCAGAATTATCATAAAGCACCGGAGAATCAAGACTTTTATTAAGAACACTGATTTGACCATATATTACAGTTGAAAATATGAGGCATTCAGGTATTCTGTATGTTCCAAATATGTACTGCTCCAAAGGAATCAGTGTTTTATAGTACAAATTCATGATATCAGAATTGTCACATCCAGCAAGGTAAATACTCTTATCGGCTACATAGCAATACTTTGACAGCAATTCTAGTTTAACGCACTTTAGGCTATCATTATGGAATTTCTCCATGTCGTCTTTAGGGTTAAGCAAAGCAGATATACACATTTTCTGCTGCCCATCAATATTCACAACCCTGTCATACCATTTTGAAAGCTTGAGACCACACTCAACTATGTTTTCGGTTTCTTCTGCAGGTACATAGTAATATACCTCTGCCAAGAAAAGCACCCCCTTATAAATGCCCCAAAACTTTAACTCCTTTTATGTCTTCGCATTTTTTTATATAATTATCTAATATGTTTTTGTCACCATGCCATATATCACGAAGTGGTATCAGCACAAATGCCCTTTCAAACATTCTAGGGTGAGGAATCTCTAACTCATCCAAATGCATAAAAATATCATCATACAAAAGAATATCCAGATCTATTGTTCTAGGTCCCCACCTTACATCTCGGATCCTCTTAAGCGCCAACTCAATATGTTGCAGTGTTTTTAGAAGTTCTGCCGGTTCTTTTAAAGTCTTAATCGCTATAACCATATTAAGAAACTTTTGCTGTTCCTTAACCCCAACAGGATCAGTTTCATATAGTTTTGAAGTTCTGCAAACTTTTAGATCAGGCGTGCTTTTTAAATACTCCAATGCCATACTAATATTACGCCTTCTGTCCCCAAGGTTTGAGCCCAGACCTATATAAACATTTTTATATATTTCTACTTCTTTTAACACTTACACCAACCCAATCAAATTCACCTTCTATTGGGGCATGTGGTTTTTTTACAGTAACCTCAACTTGTGTAACTCTACTAAAATCCAAAAGAATTCTGCTGCAAATGGATTCAGCTAAGCTTTCCACAAGGCTAAACCTACGGTTTTCAGTGATCCTCTTTACAGTATTGAATACTTGGGAATAATCCACTGTATCTTCAATTCTGTCTGATTCACATGCTACCTTAAGATCTGCATTTAATTGAACGTCAACTATAAACTGCTGTCCGTTCAATTGCTCATCCTGTCTTACACCGTGATACCCATAGAATTTCATGTTTCTTAATACAATTTTATCCATAGCATCAACCTCAATCTATAATTTTATCATAGCGTCAGTCATTCTTGCAACCCTGATAATTTCTTTAACATCATGTACTCTAACTATATTAACACCCTTGGATATTCCTAGTGTTACTGTAGCAGCAGTCCCTTCAAGCCGTTCATTTACAGGCAGCTCAAGTATTTTCCCAATAACTGATTTCCTAGAAGTTCCAAGCAGTATAGGAAGGTTAAGAACTCTAAGCTCTTTTAGCCTGTTCATAACCTCAAGATTCTGTTCAACAGTTTTTCCAAAACCAATTCCCGGGTCAACAATTATGCTCTTTTGGTCAATCCCTGACTTAATCGCTATGTCAACGCTCTTTCTAAGATACCTTATTATATCTCCCATCAAATCCTTATATTCAGTATGTTCACTGTTATGCATTACTATTACTCCAGCACCATATCGTGCAATTACTTCAGCTATTTTCGGGTCTTTTTGCAGCCCCCAAACATCATTGATAATATGCGCTCCTGCCAATAGTACCTTTTCTGCAACCTGTGCTTTTTGCGTATCGACTGAAATCGGTATATCGATTTCACCCAATAATTTTTCTACAACAGGCAATACGCGATTTATTTCTTCTTGTGGGTGCACAGGTGCGTGATCTGGTCTTGTAGATTCTCCTCCCACATCAATTAAATCAGCTCCAAAGCTTACCATTTCCCGGGCTTTGTTAACAGCCCTTTCTATTGTTGTATATGACCCACCATCTGAAAAAGAATCAGGCGTTACATTTAGTATGCCCATTACAAGTGTTCTGTCATAAACAGGCAGGTTGCGATTTTTAAGTACTAACGGCTCTGGCTTCTTACCATCAAAAGCTTCAAGGATTTTTTGTATTTCTTCAGCTATCACCTTTAATGAGCCTGATTGCATCTTAAGCTTGTACAAAAGTTTGATGTATTGATTATAGCTGCCCATTAGCAGCACATTTGAGCTTTGCTCGCTGCAGTTTGCCACCCCTCTATGCACAGCCGCATCTCCGCCCTTACCAAGCATTTCTTGTTTTAGAATATTTGCAGCAAGAGGGCTTATATCCTCAAGCAAAATGTTGATATGAACAGCTTTTGGAGCAAGCCAACCAAGACCTCCAACATCAACTCCTATATTGCTGATTTGCATCTTGGCTTCATTTAAGTCATTTATAGTAATAATACGTGCATTAGCCATATCATTTCCTCCAAGCACCCTTGTACACATTAATTATTCTAACATGCGTTCATGCGTTATTATATCATGAATTTCGAAGAAATTGCATGATATAATTGCGCATGTGCGTTTTTGCCTTGGCAAAAAAAATCGCACGCGCATAGATTCCGCCGGAGGCGATATAATAACCTCGGAAACGAGGTTATTATATCATGAATTTCGAAGAGATTAATACCCAAAAAGTATAATTTAGTGCATATTCCACAAAAACATGGTGTTAATTTCTTGCCGCTTCATCAAAAATTCACTTGATTTGCTATATAGTAAAATGTAAAATAGTATCTATATATGTTGAGTTTTTAAATTCGACATGTATTGACACTAACTGATGCCTATCCCTTTTTAGCATAACTAAAATAGGGGTTCAAGTATAATAAATATCACTTTTTAAACACAGGAGTTAATAAATGATCAATATTTTTAAACTTAATACTATTGAACTTGAAGCACTGACAACATATCGTGAAGTGCTTGAAAGCGGTAATAACTTTCCAAAAAACTTCTGGACCCAAGAGAAGAATGAAAGCGGAATTAGAGTAAGATGTTCATTAATTACAAGATACTGTTTGGAGACACTTGAAGAATTGAGCCTTGATGACCTTCGGAACTTAAACCTCAAGCAAATAAAAGAGAGACTCGTAAAATGGAGGCTTTCTGGTATGATTCAACGTGTTTTTGATAATGATATTCTTGCTATTTTAAAAAATGCGTACCCCAAAGAATTTAAAGAGCGCATATTAAAAGAATGGATGTGGAGTAAGCACGGCTTGTGGGAAAACGATGATCTTCTAATCGAAGCTGTCAAAGTAATGGTTAGGAAAGAAGGAATAATGCGCGTGAAAGATATTCCTCTTTATGATTGGAAGAAGAGATTGCTTAACCATGGAATTTATAATATTTTATCAAGATTTAATTGGTCCATATACAAGCTTTTCAACTTTGTTTATCCCGAAAAATTTCATCCTGCAGATTTTAGATATAAAATAAAATGGTCAACAGATAAATCACTGGACAATGCCTTTTATTATATGCATAAAGTGTTTAAAAAGCACAGACTTAAGATGGAGGATATACTGCTTCTTAACACATCGGATTTTAGAAGGATGGGACTTGCTGCAATGCTTGTAACTGCATTTGATTCTTCGACATTAAAAGCAAAGGAATACTATCTTTATAAGACTGTAGGTAACAAAGAGAATAAAAAAGAACTCCAGAATGACATCAGAGTGCAAAAGAAGAAGCTCTTTGATGAAAATATGGTGAAAAGACTTACAAAAGTCGCTAAAGGGAACTTCATTTACAACCTTCACTCAAATTCAGTTTTGTATGCATATGTCAAACGACATGCGAAAAAACGCAATATTTCAATTGACGAATTTATATCAAGTTATGGGTTTACTTATAAAAGTGCATCACAGGATGTCAGAGAAATTCCAAAGGAAACTTTGTGGGATCTTCGTAAAAAAGGTATGACCTATGTAGGCATTGCAAAGGAGCTAGACAGCAACCCGACAACCATATCACAAATGTGCGATAAATATTTCGGAGGCGACCCTCTTATTCCACGCCCACTCAGTGACTATATTACCGTACAGGAAGTCATGAATAAATATCGAGTTGATCATAAAACAGTAATGAGAATAGTGCATGAAAATAGTTTTGAAAATCACACAACAATACGGTTCCGATATCTTAACAAGCATGAGATTGAACCAGCAATACAGGATTATAAGGAAAATAGCAAACATCATCAGTATATGGTAAAACGATATGCAAAATGAGTTACTTTGCATTAAATAATTCTTGATTAGAGAGTGAAACCTTGTTCTTTTCAGCGCTCACATGCTCGCCTGCACCATTTTGCTAAGGACAAAAGCTTGAAGAAAAGTTTCTTTGCAGTTCTTCTTAGACTGGTTGATTATCCTAATTTTTTTTTTGCACTACTTGTTATATTGACTCAATTACAAAACGCGAAAGCCTTCCTTTCGCGTTTTTGTCATCTACCACTTGTTCTATGCCTGACCTATAAGCGACATTACTTCCATACGAGTTCTTTCGTCTTTGCGAACACTTCCCCTCAATGCAGAAGTAATAGTTTTGGACCCCGGCTTTTTTATTCCTCTCATAGTCATACATAAATGCTCAGCTTTAATAACTACAGCAACCCCTAAAGGCTGGAGCGTATTCATTATTATATCAGCAACTTCGCTTGTAAGCCGCTCTTGAAGTTGTGGCTTTTTTGCAAGTGTATCCACTACTCTAGCAAGCTTGCTTAAGCCAATGATTCTTCCTTTGCGAGGTATATATACAACGTGGGCTATACCTACAAAGGGCAGCAAATGATGTTCACAAACGGAGTATAATGGAATATCCTTTACCATTATCATTTCTTCATGCTCGTCTTCATTAAATATTTTAACTTCCTTACCAGAATCACTGTGAAGTCCTGCAAAAATCTCTTCACACATACGTGCAACCCTATCCGGTGTTTCAACCAAACCTTCTCTGTCCGGATCCTCTCCTATCCCAATAAGAAATTCCCTTACAGCTGCTTTCACACGTTCTTTATCTATCAAGCTCAAAACCTCCAGTCTAAAGTATACTATCATGATTATTATCAAAATTATACTTAAACCAAATAAAGGTGTCAACGCGTCAAAGGGAGACAGGAGGATTGGGTTTTACTAAATTCCCATAATGTGTCTTAAGTAAGCCAGAATCGCCCCACTGTATATCATACCAATACCAAGTAAAATTATATTGGTGATAATCACTGCAATTCCAGCTCTATTATGACTCTTTGTTGCTAATATTCCTAAAACAATTCCTACTATACCTGTAATCAGTGAATATGGGTGTGCAACCAATGATGCGAGCGCCATAATAAAACCAAGTATGACAAAAAGAACACTTGCACCTTTTCCCTTAGCTTTGGCATATTCATTAGAACTCATTTATGTCATCCTTTCTTTGTTAAATGTTTTCATCTTCATTCCATCTGAAATATTGGAAGTTTTCGTTCAATATCTGATCAGAAAATCAAACTATTTTTAATATATTAATTCCCCAAATACTAAACATCATACAGTAATATGGAAATTAACAGTAGCTTTATTATAATTCCTATTGCATCACCTTAACATAAATGATATTATGTTCTTACATGTTATTCGCATTATGATTGCTCCCTAAAAAGTCGCATAGCGACTTTTGATTGCAGATTACAATGCAATCTGCTGCAATCTAATGTTGTTTTTTAAGTTTTTTATTTAACAGTAAAGGTGTGGTCGCAATGGATGCAGTATTTAACACTCTAACCTCGAAACAGAAAAAAGTTTACACAGCAATTGAAAAATTTATCAAATTAAGGGGAATTCCACCGACAGTTAGAGAAATCGGAGAAATGCTTGGCGAAAAAACTCCGGGAGCTGTACAGGGAATCTTAAACCGGTTAGAACAAAAAGGTGTAATTAAAAGAGAAATTGGCATGGCTCGTTCCATCCAACTTGTAACTGATAATTCGCTTTATGAAGACCCGGTCTATATTCCTGAAATTAAGAAAGTCACAAAAAGAAATATCAGCGATTTGTACAGCATATATAATGTCAATAAATATCAACCGATGCCCCCTATGCTACTTGATTCCCATGAAGATTGTTTTTTAATCAAATGTCCGGATAGCAGCCTCGAAAAAATATCATATGAAGATATACTTGTAGTAAGCAGAAAATATGAGCTAGATGATGGTGATATTGTTTTAGTTCTGTACAATAATCATGCTCTTTTAAGATATTACTATGAAAATGATGATCCGGATAGAATAACTCTAAAAGCAGATGACGATCTTTTGGGTAAAGATGAATTTTTGAAATCTGAAGCTACTATTGTCGGGAAATTACTCTGTAAGTATACTAGATTTTAATACTTAACAACGTAGTGATTACAACATAAGTTGTAATAGTTTTGAGTTGTAGAGGAAGTGTTAATAAAACTGTGAGGGAATGCCCCTCACAGTTTTATTTTATTATTCAAATTATACAGTAAAAAACATACAGCTACCAAGATATCACGCTACTATTCAGACCCTCTATAACTTGAGATAAACTTCCGCAATAACAGAAACTTCGCTTCATTTGCAAGAGCTGCATTTCGCTAATGTTTCCTAATATTGCACAGTTATATCTCTTCAGCTACCTGTGAACTGTAACGATATCACTGCCTCTTTTGACAGTTCACTATATTCACAGAATGAATTATAGGTAGTTTACGATCATATCACCGACTTCAGTGGTACTATAACCCATTTTTCCTGCAGACATACTTTTAATATCATTCTTTACTGCCTTCATAATAGCCTTTTCAATTGCAGCTGCAGCCTGTTCCTCGCCAAGCTGTTCCAGCATCATTTGTCCTGCAGCAATAGCTGCAAGAGGATTGATTATGTTTTGCCCGGTATATTTTGGCGCTGAACCTCCAATAGGCTCAAACATTGAAACTCCATTAGGGTTGATATTTCCACCTGCTGCAATGCCCATTCCACCCTGAATTGCTGCACCAAGATCTGTTATTATATCTCCAAACAAATTGTCGGTGACAATAACGTCAAAATACTCAGGGTTTTTCACCATCCACATACAAATTGCATCAACATGGCTGTAATCCGTTTGAACGTCAGGATATTCTTTTGCAAGCTCATAAAATGTCCTCTCCCAAAGATCAAAAGCATATGTTAAAACATTAGTTTTTCCACACAAGGTTAGCTTTTTCTTTTTATTTCTTTTTTGCGTAAGCTCAAAAGCAAATCTAAGGCACCGCTCAACTCCGTGTCTTGTGTTGATAGACTCCTGTACTGCAATTTCATCAGGAGTACCTTTTTTAAGAAATCCGCCCGAACCTGTATATAAACCCTCGGTATTCTCTCTGACCACCACAAAATCAATATCATCAGGACCTTTATCTTTTAATGGAGTGTCAACGCCTTCATAAAGTTTAACCGGTCTTAAATTTATATATTGGTCAAGAGTAAACCGTAAATTAAGAAGTATGCCCTTTTCGAGTACCCCAGGCTTTACATCAGGATGCCCGATGGCACCAAGTAATACAGCCTGTTTGGATTTAACTTTTTCAACATCCTCGTCGGTAAGTATAACTCCTGTTTTAAGATACCTCTCCCCACCAAAATCAAAATATTCAAGGTCCATATCAAATCCAAATTTACTGCTTACTGCTTTCAAAACTTTAATGCTCTCTTCAACTACCTCAGGACCAGTACCATCTCCGGGGACAACCCCAATATTATACTTTTTCATCAGTTACATCTCCTATCTCAATTTATATTAACTAATTAATTCCTTCATCATTACCATTCACGTCCTAAAGGCTTCTGACTAATTTGAAAATATATATCCTCTGATTATCTCCGTGAAAGAAGCCTTTCGCCTTTCATGGGAATAAATCATATATAGAATTTCTAATTTCTCCGCGAAAAGTTCAACTATATCACAAGCTTCTTACCCCAACTGTTTTTTCACAGACCCAATAAGACCATCAGCTGATATAATTTCTCTCATAAACTCAGGAAACTGAACTCCCATATATTCCTTATTTTTGGTGAGATTTACAATTTTACCTGTTTCAAAATCCACACTCACTCTGTCATCTGAATCGATATCTTTTGCTGCTTCAGGGCATTCTATAATAGGAAGTCCAATGTTTATAGCGTTTCTATAAAAGATTCTTGCAAATGTCTCAGCTATCACACATGAGATTCCTGATGCCTTGATTGCAATGGGTGCATGTTCTCTGGAAGAACCACATCCAAAATTTGTACCTGCAACTATAATGTCCCCTTCACACACTTTTGTTAAAAACTCTGCATCTATATCCTCCATACAGTGTTTGGCTAATTCTTTTGGCTCTGAGGTATTTAAATATCTTGCCGGTATTATTACATCAGTGTCAACATTATTTCCGTATTTAATAACCTTTCCTTCTGCTTTCATTCCGAATTCCTCCTTTTAAAGTCTCTGTTTATTTAACTTTCAGCGACTACAGACTACAATATTCTACCATCACAAGTTCTTACTACAACGGCAATTCATTATAATATTGATATTTGTACGGCTTCTTTAAATAACTCTATTTGCCGTTGTAATTTACCTTCCATTTCATTAATAGTATAAGCTATCATATTTATACATTACTCTATTGTACCCAGTTCTTCAGGTGAGGATATTTTACCTGTAACAGCTGACGCAGCTGCAATTGCTGGACTGGCCAGGTAAACTTCGCTTTCGGGATGCCCCATCCTGCCTACGAAATTGCGGTTAGTAGTAGCTACAGCTCTTTCGCCTTTTGCAAGTATTCCCATATGCCCGCCAAGGCACGGACCACAGGTAGGCGTGCTGACCGCCGCTCCCGAATCAATGAATATATCAAACAAACCTTCATTCATTGACTGTTTCCATATCTTTTGGGTAGCGGGAATTATTATGCATCTTACATCCGGATGTACCTTCCTGCCCTTTAGGATGCTTGCAGCCATTCTAATATCCTCAATCCTGCCATTGGTGCATGAGCCTATTACAACCTGATCTATTTTTACATTACCAACATTGTCAATAGTTCTTGTGTTTTCCGGAAGATGAGGAAATGCAACGGTAGGTTTTATACTACCAAGATCAATCTCATATTCAGCAACATAGTGAGCGTCATTGTCTGCTGTGTATACCTTATATTCCTTCTTTGAATGTTCTTTAATGTACTCAATAGTTTTCTCGTCAACCTCAAATATTCCGTTTTTAGCGCCTGCTTCTATTGCCATATTAGCCATGGAAAACCTGTCGTCCATTGAAAGATTACAAAGCCCCTCCCCGGTAAATTCCATTGACTTATATAATGCCCCGTCAACACCTATCATTCCTATTATATGGAGGATAACATCCTTGCCGCTTACCCATTTTCCTGGTTTCCCTTTCAACACAAACCTTATAGCTTCAGGGACTTTAAACCATGCTTCGCCCGTTGCCATCGCTGCTGCCATGTCAGTACTGCCCACGCCAGTTGAAAACGCCCCAAGTGCTCCATAGGTGCATGTATGTGAATCTGCGCCAATTACTGCGTCCCCACTTACAACAAGACCTTTTTCCGGCAAAAGAGCATGTTCGATTCCCATCTGTCCAATTTCAAAGTAATTAACTATGCCCATCTCTTTTGAAAATTCTCTAATAAGCTTAGCCTGCTCTGCAGATTTAATATCCTTATTCGGCGTGAAGTGGTCAGGAACAATCGCTATTTTAGCCTTGTCAAAGACACTGTCCACACCAATTTTACAGAATTCTCTAACTGCAACTGGTGTAGTTACATCATTTCCAAGCACCATGTCAAGTTTTGCCTTTATCAGCTGCCCGGCGTGAACCTCATCTAACCCTGCGTGATCAGCCAGAATTTTTTGTGTCATAGTCATTCCCATATATATGAACCTCCTTAAAAAAATCAAATTCCAAGTTACACTGCTATGAATAACATTTTAACAGTAGTTATAAAAGTATTCTTCCGCTTATATGACAAATTAGTATTCATTTTTTAATGATTTATGATATGTTTTGATTAAAATATCTACCGAAGACTGCAGTAAGCTGTGCATATATAACCTTAAGGGCTGTAATCATATTTTTGAGCTCGCCCCCTTTACAAGTACACTTTGACAATGGATTTACCCAGGACATGTAGCGATTAGAGTTCAAGACTTCTTACTTTTTCTGTACTGAAGAGGAGTTGTTTTTAAATGCTTTTTGAACACTTCATTAAATCTTTGCTGATTGGTAAACCCTACATTAAGAGCAATTTCACCAACCTTTAAATCAGTCTCTACAAGAAGCTCTAAAGCCCTGTCAATCCTCACCTTCCGAAGATAGTTGATTGGAGAAATACCGGTCTCTTCCTTGAATGCACGCGTAAAATAACCTGTGCTTAAAAAAACGTAGTTTGCAATATCCTGCACCGAAATTTCTCTTTCAAAGTTATTATATATGAACTCCACAGCAATCCTGATAAGCTCCTTAAGCTTGGGACTTTCTCCCTTTATGCTGTTCTCCCACTCCATTTTCAATACTCTTGACAGGTGAACAAAAAGCTCTAATATCAGAAGATAGCTTAAAAAATCACTTCCGATTTCTACTGTAGCTTTTTCCTTTACAATTTTGTTTAGCAAATTTATAATCTCATTTTTTTGGTTTACCTTTAATGCTATGTATGAACCTGACTCCTTGCCCCGAACGAAATTCAAAAAATCCTCAAGAGAAACTTCTGAATATTCATGATTGAACCGACCCTCAAATTTGAACCTTAAGACAATAAACTGGCAGCCTGCTTCTGATTTCACAGTAAGCTTATGCATCTGGTTTGGTTTTATTATGAGAATATCATTGGCTCCTATGGGAACCGGCTGCCCGGAAACTTCAAACACTCCCTCACCCTTTTTGACATAAACCATCTCAAAGTGGTCATGCCGGTTATACTCCATTGACCAGTTGGTGTCAAAAAAATTCTCTATACTCTTTATAATTACAGGGAGAAAATTCATTGAATTTAACATACTCTCCCATGCCCTCGGCAGAGTGGCTTCTCCCATCTTAATCCCTCCAGATTTCCAACCCGTAAATCTACTTTCCTTTTGGGGAAATATCCAAATAATTTATATTTATACTTATTCTATAGTATTACAACCCAGAAGGTCAAGGAGGCATTTCATCGCTGACTTTTTCAAAATGGCTTCATTCTTTTAGGAAATCCTCCATTACAAAACCTACTGGATTTATGACTTTTATTTGCATACCATTTAATTTCAAAAGCCTCATATCTGTTGTTATGAGGTAATCACAGTCTGCTGATATTGCGCTTGCTATTTTCTTTGCTAAAACAAATCGGCGTGAGTGCCTGTTCGAGTAAGTGAAAGTACCAATATATCATCTACTATACGGTATAAAAGCAGCCAATCAGGCTGTATATGACATTCTCGATGCCCCATCCAATTCCCTGTTAAACTGTGGTCTTGATATTTTTCGGGTAGTTGCTTTCCTGCAAGCAACATTTCAACAACAGCTCCCATCTTTGAAATATCAAGATTGCGTTTAACACATTGCTTTAAATCTTTTTTGAATCTGTTTGATAAAACGAGGCTATATTTGTTCATCTGCCATTACCTCTTCAAACGCTTCCATAAAATTCGAATATCGTTTCGTTTTGGAGTCGCTACTGAGCCTTTCAGATTCCAACATAGCCTCTATAGTTTCGCGATTAGGAGTCTTTACTGAAAGTTCAAAAGGAATACGCCCCTCTTTTACAACAGTTTTAGCAAATATCGTCATTGCTGTCCCCATTGACATACCAATTTCTTCGCAAAAACGACTAAATTGCTTTTTTAACTCCTCGTCCATGCGGATTGTTATATTTGTTGTCGCCATAGTTTGCACCTCTTTTTACTTGCATTATATTATATTATATGTGCTTTAGTCAAATTATGCACAAGTATAGTTCTTGCAAATCTATTTCAAAAGTGAATTGAAAAAAAAAGACAAGGTACCCGTCCCCTTGTCTCATTCATTTATCACAAATCTATTAATTCAATTCATCAACTAACCCTTTAAGTATCTCTGTTTGTGCTGTTATAGCGGAAATCATATTATCCATTATCGCTTCTGCACCGTCAAAATCTTCCGCCCGGATTGCTTCCCTTAATTCCTGCCGGTAACCCTGAATGATTTCACAGCTACTCTTCATTTCTTCCCTGATTGATGCCAGCTCTTCTTTAAAAGGAGCCAGTTCTTCAAGTAGACCTTGCATTTCCATTCTTAAAGCTTGCATTGAAGCCCGGCTTTCTTCCAGCTTTGCCTTATATTCTACCATCTTTTCCCGGAAAGCCTGCCTGCTTTGCATAATGGATTCTTTGATTTCAACCGCTTTTTCCCTATCCTTATTCCCTATTGCTTCCCTGATCTGCTGACTCAGCCCTCCAAGCATTTGTCTGTGTTGCTCTTTTTCGCCTTTTATTTGTTCACGTAGTTCATTAAATGTACCCAGCTCTTCAGCCCTGCGGCTTCTAACACCTTCTCGCACTTCCCGATTTTTTTCTGTAACCGCCTGTCTTAGTTCACTTAAATCCATGCGAGCTGCGCGACCTTCCTCACACTTATCTTTTAATAAAGACATTTTGGTTATCAGGTTATCAGGAATTGGAGTTCTTACAGAAGCATCACCTTTAGATTCTACTTCTGCCAGCGCAGTTAAACATGTGGTAAACATCAAAACCACTACCAGTAATACCAGCACAATTCTCTTCATTGTCATCATCCTTTCCTTATGAATTTTATGATTTGCACGTAATATCATTAATTATTATATAAAATGATTGTATATAAACAATATTTTAATTGTGGAAAAAGTGTGTAAAATTTTATTCATGCATTGTATTAATAAATTTTTCCCTATTGCAATAGAAGGAATTAATCATATTTTTGTTGAATTATACATGCAATAAGTATCTCATTATAAAAGACATTGAAGATACGGGAGCAGCACCGATATCACAGGAGTCCTTAAGAGCGTAGGAGGCACAAAAGGCGCAGGAGACTTAAGAAGGCGCAGAATGCGTAAAATGAGCAGGAGCCGTAAGAGGTGATTTTTTTGAGTAAGCGGATTTTTGTAGTAGATGATGAAAAGAAAATTAATGACCTTATAAAATTATACCTTTTGCGAGAAGGCTATGCTGTAGAGGTTTTCTCAGATGGTTTGAGTGCTTATAAAGCCTTTATGGATAATTCGCCCGATATGCTGATAGTTGATGTAATGATGCCTGAAATGGATGGCTATTCACTTTGCAGAAAAATCAGGAAAGAAAGTAACGTACCTATAATCATTGTATCTGCTAAAGACGACGAAATTGACAGAATCCTCGGGCTAGAGCTTGGCAGCGATGACTATATCTCAAAGCCTTTTAGCCCCAGAGAGCTGATAACAAGAGTCAAGACAATATTCCGCCGGGTCGGCAGGGACGCGGAATATACTAATAAGGAACAAATTATAATTCATTGCAGGGATATTTCAATATTGCCCGAACAAAGAAAAGTACTCAAAGGGGTTACGGAAATTAAGTTTACTTCAAAAGAGTATGATTTCATACTTCATATGGTCAAAAATAAAAACAAGGTGTTCACCCGCGAACAACTCATAAATAATATCTGGGGCTACGATTATATTGGGGATTTACGAGCAATTGACGATATTGTTAAAAGAATAAGAAAAAAGCTTGCCGGTGCAGGATCAGAGCTAGAAATTACGACAGTTTGGGGTTATGGTTATAAAATAAACTGTTGATTCGTGATTTAAAGAAATATATTATACACCGGTTCATATTGTTAACACGCCGGAGGAGGAAAATATTGAAAAAGTCCGTCATATTCAAAATCACAGTTTTACATCTAGTAGTTGTAGTTATATCTCTAATAATTGTTGGGCTTGTCTTTAATTATTTTGCAGAAAAATATGTGGAGATGCGTATAGCTAGTGATCTTAGAAGTGAAGCGTTGATTATTGCTGATATTCTGCGGAATGATACATTAGAGGCAGAATATCAGCTTGAAGGGCGTTTACAGGAACTGAGGAAAAGCACCATGAGAATAAACCGGATGGGACTTTCGAGTCAGGTCAGGATTATCCTTAAAGATAGAATGGGAAGAACAAGGATATTTCCGGCGGATAACACAGAGGAACTGCAGGATTTTTTAAAAAATTCTTTTGTAAATTTTGAATCTGGAATTAATAATGAAAGACAACCGGAAATTACATTAAATATAAATGGAATAAAAAACCTAGGAGTAATATACCAGATTAATTTAAGATCGGGTTCCCCCGTCATCGGAAAGCTATGGCTTTTGTTATACATCCCTTTAGATCAGATCCATCAGCTCAGTCGCAATATGCTGACAATCCTTGTTTGCATATTCCCCGCTATAGCTCTCATTGCGGCCGGTCTTGGTATTTTATCTGCCCGTTCCATTGCAAAACCAATAATCAGACTGAAAATCAGAGCTGAGCAGCTCGCAAAAAGGGATTTTGACAGCAAGGTTACCATAAAGACAGGAGATGAGCTAGAAGAGCTTGGAAACACCATCAATAAAATGGCTGCTGAACTGAAAGAATATGATATCAGTCAGAAACGCTTTTTGCAGAATGCGTCCCATGAACTGAAAACGCCGCTTATGTCAATACAGGGTTACGCAGAAGGTATAAAGGATGGTGTATTCGATAATAATGAAACCGCATTGAATGTTATAATTGAGGAAAGCAGCAGATTGAAGCTTCTGGTAGAAGATATTATATTCTTGTCCAAACTCGAAACAGCAGAAGATTTTTACATGTTTGCAAACGAAAGCGTTAATGAAATTATTATCAAAAGTCTCGAAAAGGTAGACAGTATTTCAAGAAAAAATAATATAGATATTATTTTCAAACCTGATTCAGATGTTCGTATTAATGCAGACAAAGATAAGCTTGTGCAGGTTTTTATCAATGTTCTGGGAAACTGCTTAAGATATGCCCGGAACAAAATTGAAGTCAGCACTATAAAAACCAAAAGCGGGGTTGAAATATATATACGTGATAATGGAACAGGGTTTGAAGAAAGTGAAACAAATAATGTATTCGAGCGGTTCTATAAGGGCCAAAAGGGGAATACAGGGCTAGGTCTTGCGATTTCGCTTGTTATAGTCGAAAGGCATGGCGGTACTATACAGGCAGGAAACCATCCTGAAGGTGGGGCCGAGTACAGGATATCTCTCCCATCAGCAGAGATATAACATACCGAAGAATCGAAGTTGCAGAATTTTAAGTATTGTAATTGCAATTATATTGTTTTATGATTAAATAATAATTAAACTTTAACGAAAAGGTAAACTATGAACATAAAAGCGAAAACATGTAAATTGCTAAATAGAATTTTTCCCCTGCCAGAGCACCCTCTCAATTTGCAGAACGAAGGAGTTATGACTCTTAACCGTTGGCAATATCAAAAAGGCAGGGAAACGATAAAATATTACCTTGAGCGCTACACTGCAGATGATATGTTCAAAGACAAGGTTGTACTGGACATAGGCTGCGGTCCTGGGGGAAAGGCTATATACTATACCTCTCTTGGTGCTGCATTTGTTTATGGTGTGGATATTCTTCCTCAGTATGAAGCAGAAGCAAACCAGCTGGCAAAGGAGAAAGGTCTATCCCAAAGATTCCGATTTATTGTGGGAGATGCATCTTGTCTTGACTTTGCAGATAACTTCTTTGACACGATAATAATGAATGATGCCATGGAACACGTATCTGACCCGCTAGGCGTTTTGAAGGAATGCAAAAGAGTACTAAAACCAGGAGGAAAGCTTTATATTAATTTCCCTCCATTTTATCATCCTTACGGAGCCCATCTGTCGGACGCCATGGGATTTCCATGGATTCATGTTTTTTTTGATGAAAAAACACTAATTGATGTTTACAAGGATAGAGTAAAAATGCTTCCCGATGGGGAAAACCGCATCAAACTACGTATTTCGAAAGATGGCTCCGGCAATGAGTATTTTTCATATATCAACAAAATGACCATATCAAGATTTCAAAAGATACTACCCAATACCTCATTTAAAGTCGATTATTACAGGGAGGTTCCCCTGCGGAAAGTTTTCGCCTTTGCATCCCGCATACCACCCATAAAAGAAGGCTTTGTAAAAATGGTGGTTTGCGTATTGGAAAAACCCATTGTATAATTAATTTCCTACGGTTGAATAATAAAAGCTAGCATGTAACTTCTTTAATTCTGCAATTACCTTTTGAAGTACACAACGCTTCTAGTGTATTTCAAAGGGCTTATTGCATAGAATTATTACGTTTAAGTTAGCGTGCATCGAATTTTTAGAATCAGAATGACTATTAAGTAAGGAATAACAATTCCGTTTTGCTAATAGGTTTCACAATCAAAAAGCTCTTGGGGTCCGATATCTTAAAATATTTTTCTTGCCGAAATAATGGATTTACTATAAAATATTGTTACATAAGAAAGGAAATTTTTTCTATAACAGGAAGGAATAATTACAAATGAAGACTCACTCTTTTTTTAATAAATACAAAAACATTTTTATACTATTTATATTAATGAATATAATATACACCATAGTGGGAGTTACTGCTTTTTTATTATTGCCCCATGATCAAATCTTTGGTCAATTAACCACCACACCAATAACTATTCTTGATGTTTTTACAAGATGGGATGGTATGCATTACAACTCAATAGCAATAGACGGCTATGGGGTGTACAATGAAAACAATATTGCCTTTTTTCCGCTGTATCCGTTTATTATGAGAATACTCTACAAACTTACAGGAGTTATGCCGGTATACTGGGGATTGATTGTATCAAGGTTGTCATATCTTGCCTCAATGATATTGCTTTATGACCTAACTTCACTGGATTATGATGAAGAAACCTCTTACACCACTGTACTTTATATGACAGTTTTCCCGGCATCATTTTATTTTATTTCTCTTTATACTGAGGCATTGTTTCTGCTTTTCATACTTCTGTCCTTCACATGCTTTAGAAAAGAAAGGTATCTTTGTGGAGCATTTTTTGCAATGCTGTCAACCGCTTTAAGGTCAGTAGGGATATTTATGATACCAGTTCTTTTGAGTGAGTATTTGTTAAAAAACAAATGGGAGATTAAGAGTTTATGGAAAAAAATAAGGGAAGATGCAAAAACAGGAGTAGCAATAAGTTTAAAACCTGTTTTTTCGCTATTAATAATTCCACTAGGTCTTTTAATGTTCATGTTTTATTGCGGCTTGCGAGAAGGTAATATTTTAGCCTTTAGTAGTGCGCAAAAAGCATATATGCGTTTTCTAAAATTCCCCACTGTTTCCCTATGGGTTACCGCAAAAAATTCTGTAGGTTTTCTATGGAGTGTTTTTAAAACATTTTTTATTGAAAATGCACATATAGATTCTTCTTTGGATTTAAAACTAGGGTTTGCGTTTATAAAAGAATTGCTTTTTGGAACATTCTTTACAGGGATTATTGTCATGATGTTTAAAAAAGTAAGACCTTCATATTGGCTATATACTATTCTTATGTTTATAGTACCGTTTTCAACTGCTGTAGGTGATGAGGGTTTAAGTGGAATGCCTCGCTATGTACTTATACTTTTTCCTGTGTTTGTTTTTATGGCTTCAATGAGAAAATGCAAAAAATTTAATTACACATACTTATCTTTATCAATTGTTCTTGGTATTGTGCTTATGAGTCTGTTCTCGTGCTGGCACTGGGTTGCATAAAAAAAAGACCGCTGTTCTGTTACCAATCAACGACGATTATACAAAATTATTTTAACTTTACACCCCTTATAACATATATTACAATAATTGTGACATGAAGTGTGACAGTAAGAAAGGAACTCATAATGTTTACATACAGATTTTTTTCCTGGGTAGCCGTAATAATTTGGATGTTTGTTATCTTTAATCTGTCATCCCAGGCAGCAGAGGAGTCTAGTGACTTAAGTGCAGGAATTACAGAGATGGTTGTAGAGGCAATAAAAAAAGTAACCCCAGAGGTTGAACTTGATGTTCGTTATTTAAATCATGTGGTCAGGAAAAGTGCACATTTCTTTTCATATTTATTGCTTGGGATACTTATATTAAATGCTTTTAAACTAAGCAACATGGTAACAGGCAAAAGCTTATTGTTTACACTAATCATATGCGTCCTGTATGCTGTTTCTGATGAGGTGCATCAACTATTTGTTCCCGGGAGGGAAGGACAGATAAGTGATGTTTTATTAGATAGTGCAGGTGCTTGTGCTGGAGCTGCAATCTATCTTATTGCAGATTTTATTATAACTAAGCTTAAACAAAGCTTTTTTAGGAAAACCACGAAGTGATCATTCTTAACCGCACTTTAACATTTTTTCTGCTTTAGAGATATATTAGATCTGCTGAACACCCGTCATCAAAAATCTTTCTAATAACTTTCCTGCCTTCACTTACAGCACATCCCTCAAGTAGAAGAGAAGACAGGTAGAAGAGTTGCTTAAAGATGTTGATGGGGACCAATGCTCTTATAACATGTTAAATAAGATGCAGTAGTTTTACTTTAACTTACGTTATAATTAGAGAGAGGAGGGGAGGCATGGACTTAGAAAATCAAATAATAGAAAATGCCAGACAATGCAATGAGGGCTCATTTCCAAAACTAATTGACACCTATAAATCTTATATATTTGCAATAATACTTAATTTTATCAAAGATTATAATGAAGTTGAAAATGTAGCCCAAGATGTTTTCTTGCAAATCTATGTCTCCTTACCCAGTTATAATCAGGAAAATTTCAAAGCTTGGATTGGTCGCATAGCTACAAACAAGTCAATTGACTGGCTTAGAAGGAAAAAGGCAAAATTTATGGATGAAGCCTTGGAGGATAGTGTGATAGAAAGGCTTCATCAAGACCAAGAGGATAGTCCGGAAATCCTTTTGGTGGAAAAGGAAAGAAGAGAAGAACTGTACAAAGCTCTAAACAGTATTCCAGAAATTTATGGTGATGCACTTAAGAAGTTCTATTTTTACGATATGTCCTATGAAGAAATAGCCAATGAGGAAGAAGTAAGTATTAAGACCATTGCATCAAGACTATATCGAGGAAAGATATTATTAAAGGAGAAATGGAGGGAAAAGGATGAAGCATTATGATTATGTAGAATGGTTACTATACAAAACAAGATCATTACCAAAAGAAAAATTAGATAAAATGGAAGACCACCTTTATAATTGTAATCTTTGTATGGATATCTTTCTTTCTCTAATAAGTGGGAAGGAGCTGGAACTTGCTGGTAAAATCGCGCCTGAAGATTTTGCATCCGACATAATAGAGAAAATCTCCAAAAATAAAACCAAGGAAATAGCAGTGAAGGATGATAAAAAAGCATTCATTTATCAATTCATGTATTATGTAGCAGCAGCATCTGTTACCATACTTCTAACAATGGGTGGGTTTTATTCAAACTTAGTAGACTCAGTACCAAGGATCAAGGAATCTATCCAAGTGGTTGAAGAAGATAAGGCTAATCATATAGCGAAGTTTTCAGATAGGATAATTAACTCAACATCAAATTTATTGTTGGGTATAGAAAATATGAATCAATTTAAGGAGGATAATAATGAGAGATAAAAGTAAGATTATAGGATTTATGCTATCTTTTATACCAGGTTTAGCCCATTTATATATTGGATTAAAAGAAAGAGCGTTGATATTTTTAGGTTTACTAGTAGCAGGATTTCTGGCAAGTATGTTTATTTCAATGGTTGCTTATACTGACGTAGCCCTAGCACTATTTATGCTAGGTTATGCAATACTATGGCTAATTGCAATAGTGGATCTATTTTCTGCATGGAAAAGAATAGAGATAAGAAATCTATACAATAGTGCTCAAGGGATAGAAGATATGAATGTGGATACAAAGATGAACAAAAAAACCATAACCTTGGCATTATCTATTATACCTGGAGCAGGACATATGTATTTAGGATATCAAAACAAAGGATTATTTATAATGGGAGTATTTTTCCTTTCCATATTCTTTATGGGGTGGTTGGGTATATCTTTACTCCTATTCCTACTACCATTGGTATGGTTTTATAGTTTCTTTGATGCAATGCATCTGGTAGATGATTCAAAGGAAGTTATGAGAAACCAAAAACTAGAACTACCAAATATAAAGCCTGAATGGTTAGGTCTAGGCTTGATAGCTATAGGTGTTATAATAATCCTAGAGAGAATCCTAATACCATTGATAGACTATGAAATCAGAAGGTATATACAAACATCCATAGTATCCTTGATATTCATAATTGCAGGTGCAACTATCTTGATAAAGAACAAAAAGGCTTTAGCATCAGAAGGCATAGAAGAAGTGGAAGACGATAATATAATAGAGGAGGATGGCCGCAATGAAGATTAAGAGGGTAGGCACTATTTCTATGGCCATTGTCCTTATTGGATTTGGTTTGATGTTATTCATAGCTCAAATCAGTAAAACATCAGCAGTGGAATTAGCCATAAAGTTTTGGCCAGCAATACTAATATTACTGGGTGGTGAACTATTATATTGTGGATATATAAAGCAAGAAGATAAAGATGACATAGTTATCAAATATGACATATTTTCCATATTCATTGTGACTACGATACTCTTTGTCAATATAGGACTATATGGCTTAATGGAAACAGGAATATTGGATTATATCAAGCTAAGGGTTAGTGATGAGACATACAGATATGAGATGAGAATAGAAGAGACTTATCATAATAAGGGCATAAAATAGATGCCCTTTTTGTATCAACGCCACGCACTCCACATACTTGATACAGACGATTAGGCTCGACCAGCAGATAAAGCCACCTTCTGAAGATTCCGTTATGCTTTAGCCTGACGCTTTTTGGAAGCTCCAATAACATCAAATAAACTCGTGAGTTTTTTTTCTTGTAAAATTCCTGATAGATTTGTGAACTACATCGCCATTGAAATGGCGAGCTTCGAGCTCCCGACAAAACAATGATTGTTCCATCGGTACGCATCTGGGGTGTCCAAACCCTCTACTGCTGGAATAGCTTTATTGCCAATCCTACACAGGTACTTTTTTAATATGTTATACGCTCCTACACAGTCCGCATTGTATGCTTTTCCATTTGTAATATATAACCCCCGCTGTTTGCGGTTACTCTTTTGGGCATATTCCATAGATACTTCTACAGCATGTGGGCTGCATTGACTTGTGTAACTCTCCTCCTGCACTTCTACTCCTATTCCTCTGTCCTCTG
>Ga0265293_10002622_pt1 | contig 35427 bp, 37 predicted proteins | sample Munlanlewell138R_FD_192505 | JGI IMG/M metagenome (GOLD analysis project Ga0265293, IMG submission 192505) | Leachate microbial communities from a municipal landfill in Southern Ontario, Canada - Leachate well 138R | ecosystem: Engineered > Solid waste > Landfill > Unclassified | place: Canada... | reverse complement strand
CATGAACGGAGGCTTGCTCGCCGCGCCCGTGCCGCTGGGGTTGCTCTCGGTGGTGGTCATGCTGTCCCTCTCCGTCGATCCGCCCGAGGTTGCCTGCCTGGCTCGCGCGGCGCGACGACGATGTCCACTTCGCCCCGTGATTCGGAGCGAGGCGTGATTCGGAGCGAGGCGTAAACTTAGGTTTGTTGATCAACTAAGTCAACTATGCGAGAGTGTCGCCCATGGACACCGCGATCAAGCCCGGCCCCTCGGCCATTCGGACTCCGCTCGAGGCGACCCTTTCCGCCATCGACGCGGCGAACGAGGCCGATCCCACCCTGGTCGTCGTGAAGGGCATCCCCTCCGCCCTCGCACTGGCCGAGGGGCGTTCCGCCTTCGCGTGGGCCCGGCGTCTGAGGGCCGACGCGGGCGCCTCGGACGCCCTGCTGATCGCGGCCCGAGGGCATCACATCCGCCGCTGGGAGACGCCGCGCGACTCGTACCCCCGCACACGCGCCGGCTACCAGGCATGGCGATCGCGGCTCTACGACGTCCATGCCGAGCACCTCGCCGACCTCATGCGCGCCGCGGGCTACGGCGACGCGGAGGTCGGGGCGATGTCCGCGATCGTCCACCGGCGCGCGATCAAGACCGACGCCGATGCGCAGACGTACGAGGATGCCGTGGCGTTGGCATTCCTCGAGATCCAGTTCGCTCCCTTCGCGGCGCGCACCGAGCGCGACACCGTGCTGCGGGCGCTCCGCCACACATGGAGCAAGATGAGCGACCGCGGGCGCGAGGCCGCCCTCGCGCTGCCGCTCTCGCCCGAGCTTCGCTTGCTGGTGGAGGACGCGCTCGCTGCCGCAGCTACCGGAGCGTCGGCGAAGGCAGGGGAGGCACGATGATGGCCGCCCACAACCCGATGCACGGACTGGCACCGGACTCTCGCCGCCGGCGGTTCCGCCGAATCGCGCCGGTGCTGTTCACCGCGCTGCTGCTGCTCGCCGTGCTCGCCTCGTTCGTCTTCGTCCCGGCGGCAGATGGCGCGCCGGCGGACGAGGTCGCGAGGACGATCGAGACGCCCACGCCGGGCAGCGTGAGCGCCTCGGTGAGCGTCACTCAGGGCTTGATAATCAGCTTCCCGGTCGTCTGACCACCCGCGATCGCGGACAGGGCGTCGGCGGTCTGCTCCAGCGGCCACGTCCCGCCGATCCTCGGCACCACCTGGTCCAGCCGGTACCACTCGAACAGCGCGCCGAGGCGCGCGCGGAACGCCTCCGCATCCGCGAGGTAGGTAGCGAGGCCGGTGCGCTGGTAGTTCACGCGCTCGGTCAGCTCACTCGGGATCTCGGTGACGGCGCCGGAAGCGCCGCCGTAGAGGACACACGTCCCGCCCGACCTCGTCGCCCGCAGGGACGACTCGATCGTCGCGGCGCCCACGGCGTCGTAGACCGCATCGGCACCCGCGCCCCGGGTGGCCGCCAGCGTGGCTTCCACGATGTCCTGCGTCGTGCGGTTGATGACCACCTCCGCGCCGAGTTCGCGGACGAGCGCGGCCTTCGAGTCCGACCCGACCACGGCGAGCGGCTTCGCGCCGAGCATCCTCGCGATCTGCACAATCAGGTGCGCCCGACCCCTCCCGCCGCCGAGTAGACGAGGCACGTCTGCGCCGCCGCGAGGTTCGAGACGTCATGGGTGAGGTAGTGCGCGGTCGCGCCCTGCACCATCAGCGCAACGGCCACCTCATCGGGGACGTCGTCCGGGATGGGGACACAGCGCCAGGAGTCGATAGCGGCGTACTCCGCGAACGCGGAGGGCATCGGATCCCAGAAGACCACGCGCGCGCCGGGCTGCAGGTCCGCCGGAGCGCCCTCGGACGCCGCTTCGACGACACCGGCCGCCTCGACGCCCGGGATGAACGGAGGCTCGCGACGGCGGTTCGTGCCGCGCACCATCCCGGCATCCGCGAAGTTCACCCCGGCCGCGGTGACGCGGACCAGGAGTTGCCCCTCACCTGCCTCCGGCTGGTCGATCTCCGCGACCGAGATGCCTTCGATCTCCCCGAACGCCGTCACCCGTGCTGCGCGCATCGTTCCTCCCCAGTGATGTGATTATGTCGCGAATGACCACGGTGAGCTTCACGGGTCAGCCGGGCGGGAAGCCGAAGGCACCGCGCTCCTGCAGCGCGGTGATCTCTTCCCAGGTGAACCCGGACTCCACGAGGACCTCTTCGGTGTGCTGGCCGAACTCGGGCGCGAGGCGCTCGAATCGCGCGGGCGTCTTCGAGAGGTGGACGGCGGAGCCGACCATCGGCACCTCGCCACCCTCGCCGTCCGGGACGCGGACCAGGTAGTCGTTCGCCCACGCCTGCGGGTCCTGTGCGATCTCGTCGTAGTTCATGATCGGCTGCACCAGCAGGTTGCGCGCCTGGAACGCCGCCACCCACTCGTCCCGCGTCCTGGTCTGGAAGACCGCGTCCATCTTCGCGATGACCTCGGCGTTGTGGGGCTGGCGCGTGAGCACCGTGGCGTACTCGCCCTCGGCGAGCTCGGGGAGGCCCATGACGTCGCAGAACTGAGGCCACCACTTGTCGGGCGGCAGCGCGCCGATCATGAACCATTGCCCGTCACCCGCCTGGTAGTGGTTCCACGTCGGCTGGCGCTCCTCGTGACGCAGGCGCTTGCGACGCTCGCCAGACCACATGGCCATCGTGAGGTTGAACGACTGGATGTTGATCTGCGAGCCGTAGAGGGAGGTGTTGACCTCCTGCGCCTCGCCGGTACGTTCGCGGTGGAGCAGCGCCAGCACGATGCCGTAGCCGCTGACGATCGCCCCGACGTGGTCCGCCTGCGGGAACCCCGCCATCGTCGGCTGGCCGTCTTCGCCCTCCCCGGTGACGGACATGAACCCACCCCGTGCCTGCGCGAGCGTGTCCATCGCCCCGTCGTAGGCGTCAGGTCCGAGGTGCCCCCAGCCGGAGGCGTTCGAGAGGATGCAGGACGGGTTCACCTCCTGCAGTCGGGCGAAGGTGATGCCCAGGCGCTCCAGGACGCCGTAGCGCAGGTTGTTGTGCACCACGTCCGCGGTCTTCGCCAGCCGCCAGAACACCTCCATGCCGGCCTCGCTCTTGAGGTCCAGCAGGATGCCGCGCTTGCCTCGGTTCAGCGCCTGGAAATACGCGCTGCGGCCGTCCGGGAGCCGCAGGCCACGGCCCGGGTCAGGCATGGCGTACGACTCGATCTTGACGACGTCCGCGCCCATGTCGGCCAGCATCGTCGTCGCGTACGTCCCCTGCTGCCAGATCGAGAGGTCGAGGATGCGATAGCCCTCGAGCGGTAGTTGGGTCATGCGTTCGCCCCCTCCCCCAGGCTACTGGGGAGATTGTCGCGGAAAGCTACTCCATCCAGAACGTTCTGTGGGAGGCCCCGCCCTGCATCGAGGCGGACGAGGCCTCCTCGACACCCCCTGCCGGCCCATCACGTCACGTGATGGCGGCCTGGTGAGATCTCCCGGCGGCAAATCTCCCGTTTCTCCTCCGGCAGAAGGAAGTTCTGTGGGGTCTCTTACCTGAGCGAACCCCCTGAATCTTCCGAATGCCCGCAATCCCCACGTTGTCTGTTCGCACCCTCGGATTGAGTCTCACTTCGGAGAAGGAGGCAGACATGCAGCACCGGCGCATCCAGGGGACAGACGTAGAGGTCTCGGAGGTGGGATTCGGCGTCTGGACCGTAGCGGCGGGCTGGTGGGGCGAGTATTCGGACCACGAGGCCGCCGCGCTGATGCATCGCGCGGTGGAGCGCGGCGTCACCTTCTTCGACACCGCTGACGCCTACGGCCGCGGGCGCGGCGAGACCGTGGTCGCACACGCCTTCCCGGGCTCGGAGCGCGACAAGATCACCATCGGCGCGAAGTTCGGCTACGACTGGGCGTCCCGCGACGCTGCCGACGCCGGCCACCGCGAGTCCCCCCACCGCCTGGACATCCCGTTCCTGGAGCGCGCGCTGGAGGACTCCCTCCGCCGCCTCGGCACGGACCGCATCGACGTGTTCGCGATGCACAACCCGCGGATGGAGCACCTGCAGAACGACGACGTGTGGACGTGGATCGAGCGCATCCAGCGGGAGGGCAAGATCCGCTCCGCCGGTGTCGCCCTGGGCCCGGCCATCGGCTGGGAGCCGGAGGGCCACTACGCGATGCGGAACCTGCCGATCCAGTCCGTGCAGATGATCTACAACGCGCTGGAGCTGGACCCCGGCCGCCCGCTGATCCAGACCGCGGAGGAGACCGGCATGAGCCTCCTCGTCCGCGTGCCGCACTCCTCCGGCATGCTGGAAGGCCACTACACCGCGGACACCGTCTTCCCCGAGAACGACCACCGACGCCACCGCCCGCAGTCCTGGCTCACCGAGGGCGTCCAGAAGGTGGAGCATCTGCGGTTCCTGGAGCGCGAGAACAACTGCACCATGGGGCAGGCGGCGATCCAGTTCATCCTCCGCACGCCCTCGATCGTCACCGTGCTCCCCAACGTCTACGACGCCGCGCAGCTCGATGAGTTCACCGCGGCGCCCGCGCAGCCTCCCGTCACGGACGCGCAGGCCGCGGAGATTGCGCGACTGTACGAGGCGAACTACGGCCTCCCCGTGACCGAGCCGGCGAACGTGACCGACGCCACCATCCGCGCGCAGGACGCGAAGGCGCAGGCAGAGGTGGGGGCGAACTCATGACGACGATGCTGCCGAAGGCCACGGGCGTCGAGTTCGACGCCACCTCCCGCCAGCTCCTGGACCTGATGCAGGAGGACTTCCCGCTGGTCGACCGTCCGTACGCGGTCCTCGGTGAGCGTCTCGGCATCACCGAGGCCGAGGCCCTGGGCCGGCTGCGCGAGGCGCGCGCAGCGGGCGTCGTCCGCCAGATCTGCGCGATCTACGACACGAAGGCGCTCGGGTACTCCTCGGCGCTGGTCGCGATGAGCGTCGCGCCGGAGCAGCTGGCGCGCGCGGCGGCCGTGATCAACGCCCACCCGGGCGTCTCTCACAACTACAAGCGCAACCACGAGTTCAACATGTGGTTCACCGTCGCGATGCCTCCCGGCGAGGACCTCGACGCGGTGATCGAGCGGCTGCACGTCCTGTCGGGCGCGGAGTCCACCCGCCCGATGCCGACCCTCAACCTGTTCAAGATCGGCGTCACCCTGGACATGTCCGGATCGCGGGAGATGACCTCCCGCGGCACCCCGGAGTACACCGAGGAACGCCGGAACGCCGCCGCCGCGTTCGGCCTCACCGAGACCGACATCACCTACATCAAGGCAACGCAGGGCGACCTGCAGGACATCGAGGAGCCGTTCGCCCCCATCGCGGAAGCGCTGGGCTGGACGACCGCCGAGGTATTCGCGCACGCCAGGAAGATGCAGGACAGCGGCCACCTCCGCCGGTTCGCCGGCATCCTGAACCACCGCACGGCCGGCTTCCGGGCGAACGGGATGGCCGTCTGGAACGTGCCGTCCGAGCGCATCGTGGAGTTCGGGCAGTTCGTGGCGGGCTACCGCAATATCTCGCACTGCTACGAGCGCCCCACGTATCCGGACTGGCCGTACTCGGTCTTCTCGATGATCCACCACCCGAAGGTGGCGGGCGTGGAGGAGACCGCGAAGGCGATCGCGGACGAGACGGGCGTGGACGACTACCGCGTCCTCTACTCCACCACGGAGTTCAAGAAGATCCGGCTCCCCTACTTCATTCCCGAGTACGACCAGTGGGAAGCGCTCTGCATGGCCGCGGCCAGCGAGGGCGCCACGGTCTCCGCAGAGGACGAGGTGCTCGCATGACGACAACCGAACAGCCACACGCGCACGCCGCGTCCGCCGACACGCCGGCGACCGCTCCCGCTCCGCACCACCGCCGAGGCCCCGCGAAGGGCGTGCAGAGCGTCAAGTTCTCCTTCTTCCAGCTCAGCGCAGAAGCGCGCCGGATGCCGGAGCCGGAGCGCGCCGCCCTCGGCGAGGCGCTGACCGAGCTCCTCGACCAGTCGACGCAGACGATGTTGACACGCGCGTACTCCACCATCGGGACGCGCCGCAACGTGGACATCGTGCTGTGGCAGGTCCACGACGACCTGTCCGTGATCACGAGCTGGCACGAGGCGCTCCGCCGCTCGCCGATCGGGCCGTGGCTGGAGGAGCCCTACTCCTACCTCTCCATGACCATGCGCTCCCAGTACACGAACCACATCCACGAGGGCACCGAGAAGCGCGAGCGGCTCCGCCTGGATGGAGGCGTAGACAAGTACCTGTTCGTCTACCCGATGGTGAAGACGCGCCCCTGGTACGCGCAGTCCGTCGAGGAACGCCAGCGGATGATGGACGAGCACATCGCCATCGGCCACAAGTACCACGGCATCAAGATCAACACGACGTACTCGTACGGCCTGGACGACCAGGAGTTCGTGGTCGCGTTCGAGGGCAACGAGCCCGGCGACTTCCTCGCGCTGGTGCGCGAGCTCCGCGACTCCGAGGCGTCCTCCTACACGCTGTTCGACACGCCGATGTTCACCTGCCGCCGTCTTGCTCTCGGCGAGGTGGCCGGCCTCATCGGGCTCGGCTCGCCGAGCCAGCAGTAGCGATGGCGGTACCCCCGAGCGAACGACCTGATACCGGTGTGCTCGACTTCCTCCCCCTCCACCCGATCGCCCCGAACGGCGACGCGGGTGGAGGAGGCAGGACGCGGCGTGCCTCGCGGTGGGTGAGCCTCTCCCGGGCGTGCGAGATCCTCGGCGTGAACGAGTCCACCGTGCGGCGGTGGGCGGACGCCGGCGAGATCCAGATGTTCCGCACCCCCGGCGGCCACCGCCGCTTCGACGAGGGCGACCTGCTCGGCCTCGTGGAGCGCGGCGCGCAGCAGCCCAACCGCGAGATCGAGTCCGCCGCCATCACCCGCATCCGCCGCCAACTCCACGCCCACAACGCGGAGCCGGCCTGGTATCGCGAGACCGACGATGACGAACGCGACGCGCTCCGCCCCCTGGGCCGGCGCCTCCTCCAGATCGTGGACGACTACCTCGCGCGGCGCGGCCAGCGCAGCGACCTCGAGCGCGAGGTGGCCGAGATCGGGACAGCGTACGGGGAGGAGCTCCTGCGCCGCGGCATGCCGCTGGCGCAGGCGGTGCAGGCGTTCACGTTCTTCCGGCGTGCGCTGGACCAGACCGCGAAGCAGCTCGCCTACCGCAACCGCATGACCGCCGAGGAAGCCGCCGCCGCCCGCGAGCAGATCGCGCTCCTCGCGGACCGCGTCCTCCTCGCCCTCACCTCGGTCTACGACGGCCGCCCCGAGTAGCCCTCGAGTAGCAGGGCTCAGGACTCGATCAGCACTGCGGAGCCCCGTCTACGCGGCGCCCGTGTCCTCCGGGATCGAGATCATGGCGGAGCCCAGGAGGCCGTCGACGCGCTGCGTGAGGCCCTCCACGCCGGAGAAGTAGCGGTCCAGGATGTAGAGCACGTCCGGCACCACCTCGTGCCGGCGTCCCGCCTTCGTGGCGAAGTCCAGGGCCCGCGCCGTCAGCACGGAGTCGCGGAGGGCGACGGTGAGGCCCGGCGGATCCTGGGTGGTGACGCTGGCGATCGCCTCCACCATGGGGTCGGGGAACTTCCATGCCTTCAGCAGCGCGACGGTCAGGTCGAACGCCGTGAAGCCGAGCTCCTCGCGCTCCAGTTGCAGCCACTGGCCCTCGCCCGCGAGCTGTCGCTGGCGCACGCGCTGCATCCCCACCGGGTCGATGTCCTCGATCAGGAGTCGCCCGACGTCGTGGTAGAGGCCGACCGCCGTGCCGAACTCCACCCAGTCCACGCGCCGGTAGTACCCGACGCTCTGGGTGAGGAAGGCCGCGGCAACCGAGTACCGCCAGAACCGCAGGTAGTCGAGCGCCGTCGTCTTGACCGGGAGCCCAACGATCGTCGAAATGACGAGCGCCCCCGTGTGGATGCGACGGAAGCCGAGGTCACGCACGCCCTGCTCCAGCGAGCGACGCTCCGTACGCGCCCGCCACGGCGCATCCGCGCTCGCGACCATCCTCAGGCGGCGCACCAGGTCTGGATCGCGCGAGACCACCTCGGCGAGCGCGGTGCCCGCCTGGGGCGCATCTTCGACGCCGGGTTCGTTCAGGCCGAGCAACCGGTAGAGGACGGGCGGCAGCGGATACCGTGATGCGGCGTCTCGCGCGAGATCGTCGACGGACGGCATGGGGGTGCTCGACCTTCGTTTTTCGGGCCCGTCGCACCGCCGCCCCCGAGGCGCGACCGCGGCCATCTCGGCCGCGCCGTACCCCTCGATGGTATGCGCTGCACGGTACGTTCGGTATTCGCCAGACCCCGACGTTACGCGAGTCCCCGCGGAAGGCGGCGCCACCGTCTGGCAGTGTCCTGTCACCCATGCCCGCCCCCGAGGACGGGACGAGGGCGACTCGCGTCGCCCTCGTCGTTCAGGATGCCGGACTCTGTGTCTACTCGACCGTCGCGAGGAACTCCGCGATGCCGACGATCTGCTCGCGGAGCGCGTTGAGGCCTCCGCCGCCGTTGTAGGTCAGGTAGTCGCCCACGCTGTGCACCTTCCCGGCCTGCACGGCCGGAAGCAGCGGCCAGAGCGGGTTGCCCTCCAGCCGGTCGATGCCATCGATCACGATGAGGGCTTCGCCCTGCAGCTCGGAGAGCTGCTCGGCGGACGCGATGATCGTGCCGGCTTCGCTCGCGTTCTCCGTGCCCGGCACCACCGTCACGCCGAGGAGGTCCAGCCACAGCGCGGTGAACGGCTCCGCCTCCGTGTAGATGAAGACGTCACTCTCCCCGAACGCGCGAGCGATCGAGATGTCGGTGACGGACACGTCCGCGGCCAGGCTGCGGATGGAATCCTCGAACTCCGCGATGAGCGCCTCTGCGCGTTCCTCCCGCCCGAGGATGCGGGCGTAGCCGCGGATCTGCTCAAAGACCGGCAGGTCGCTGTCCACGGCGGCGAGGGGCGCCATCTGCTCGTAGGTCTCGACGCCGCCCGCCACGCGGTTCAGCAGCGAGAATGTGGACCCGATGATCAGGTCCGGGGCCAGCGAGGCGACCAGCTCGTAGTCCGGCTCGTCCCGCGAGAACGGAACGGTCTCCTCGGCGCCCAGCTCGTACAGCGCCGGGTGGAAGTCGCGCCCGTCGAACACCTCCGGCCCCAGCGAGCCAGCCGCGATCGGCACCACGCCCAGCTCGAGGATGTACGGCAGCGCATTGTTGTCCGCGACGATCACCCGCTGCGGATCCACCGGCACTTCGATGGTGCCGAAGGCGTGGTCCACCACGCGCGTCGTCGCCTCGGGCGTCCCGGTCGGCGTCGCCGTCCGATCGTCCGCGGGATCCTCCCCGCACGCGGCGAGGAACGCCGCCGCAAGGGCGGCCGCACCGACGCCGGTGATGAACTCACGGCGCGTGGCGTCCTCGGGCGGAGCGGTGATGAGCGAGGTCGAGCGGTCGAGCAGCAGTACCGGGGTCATGGTGGATCTCCTTGTATGAGCGCGGACTAGCCGAGCAGGTGCCGTTCGATGTCGTCGAGGATGAGGTTGGCGGCGATGGGGCCGCCCTGGAGCCAGTGGTCGATCGAGACGTCGTAGACGCGCCCCTCCTTCGCCGCGGTCAGGGTCTGCCAGAGGGGCGAGGTCATCATTTCCTCGAGCGCCTCGGCCTGTGCCGGATTCTCGCCGGGCGCGCGGTGGACCACGATGATGATGTCCGCCTCCGCCTGGGCGGTCTGCTCCAGGGACAGGCTGATCTCGCCGAAGTCGGTCGGAGTGTTCCGCTGGACGTCAGTCCGGGTGAGTCCGGCCTCGTCGAGGATCGGCGCGGGGAACGACTCGTTGGCGGCGGCCAGCCGGAACCCGTCGGTGATCCCGCGGATGACGCTCACCGTCAGCTGGTCGAGGCCGGCAGCCTCGATCCGGCCAGCAATGTCAGCGGCCCGGGCCTCGAACGCCGCGATCGCGGCCTCCGCCTGCTCCTCGCGGTCCATGATGCGGGCGAGGTCGCGGAGCGAGCCCTTCCAGTCGTTGAACTGCTCGTGCCGCACGCCGACCAGCGGCGCGATCTGGGCGATCTGGTCCCGGGTCTCCTCGATGAAGTTGCCCCACGCGAGGATCAAGTCCGGCTCGATCTGCGCCAGCAACTCGAGATCGACCTCGCCCTCCGCGGTCTCGAGGACGGTGACGCCGTCAAGCTGATCCGCGACGTGCGCCACGGGCTTCGTGAACACCGCCTGCGGGATGATCCCCAGCGCCACCAGGTTCTCGATGGACCGCACATCGACGACGGCGATGCGCTGCGGGTCGACGGGGATCGCCGTCGTCCCGAACTCGTGCGACACCTCGCGGGTCGAGGGCGCACTCTCCGGCGTCTCGCCCGCCGCCTCGTCATCTCCACACGCGGCGAGGAACGCCGCCGCGAGGGCGGCCGCCCCCACGCTGGTGATGAACTTGCGGCGCGTGGCGTCCTCGGGCGGTAGGGCGACGAGCGAGGTGGGGCGGTCGCTCAGTAGGACAGGGGTCATCGGTGTCTCCTTGGGATGCTCAACCGCAACTGGTGCGCGTGCTGGGACCGTCCGACAGCAGTCCGCTGTCGACGGCGTCCGCGAGGATCTGCTCGTAGGCGATGAGGCCGCGGCCCTTCGACCAGAGGTTGCGGTCGAAGACGTAGACGCGCTCATTCGTGACGGCGTCGAGGACCTGCCACGCGGGCTCGGAGGACAGCGTGTCCAGCAGTTCCTGCTCGCCGGGCGCGCAGAGGACCACGATTCCGCTCGGATCAGCGCCGACGATCCCCTCCAGGCTGAAGTCGTACTGCGTCTCGCCATCGACCGGTTCGAGGACGTTGGGCCGGCCGAGGCTGTCGAGCAGCGAACCCATGAAGCTCTGGCTGGTGTGGGCAGTGAACCCGCCCGGGTGCAGGACACCGACGAGGATCGGGTCCGCCTCCGCGTTCGCCCGCTCCGCAGCAGCGTCGAAGCTGCTCTCGTACGTCGCGAGGAGTGCGGCCGCCTCGTCCTGCTTACCGAGGACGTCGGCGATCACGGCGAAGGTGTCCAGCTGGTCCTGGTAGCTACCTCGGAGGCTGTTGAAGATCAGCGTCGGTGCGATCTCGCTGAGGAGCGGGTAGGTCTCCTCGTGCCTCTGGAGGTCCCCGATGATGAGGTCCGGCTTCAGCGCCGCGATCGCCTCCAGGTCGGGCTCGGCCCGAGTCCCCACCGCGACCGCTCCCACATCCTCCGTGTACGTCGCGAGGTAATCCGGAGGCGCATCCACGGCGTACCCGACGGGGGCGACCTCAAGCGAGCCGAGGTTGTCCGCGAAGGAGTACTCCAGCACGACGATGCGCTCCGGAATGCCGGTGATCGTGGTGGTCCCCAGCTCATGGGCGATGTCGCGCGATTCGGGCGAGGCGGTTGCCTCTGCCGTCGCGGTCGAGGCGGCCGTCCCCGCGGATGCCTCGGCGGTCGTCGTCGCCTCGGTCCCAGCGCCCGAGTCGCTGCCGCTGTCGTCGCTGCACGCGACCAGCGCGAGGAGCGCCGCGAACGCGACGACGAGTAGGCTCCCTCGATGGATGCCCGGGCGCCGAGCGCCTCGGACGGACGTTATGGACATGGTGCTACCTACTCCTCGACTGAGCTGGAGCCTCACCGGGGGGTTTACGCGAGCGTCTGGTAGACCCGGTCCCAGAGGTCCAGGCATCCGGTCGCCGCGTACAGCCCTCCATAGTTCGTGCGGATGTCTGTCTTGACGACCCGCCCGGCAGCCACGGCCGGGAGGCGCTGCCACAACGCTTCTTCCTCCAACCGCTCGTGTGCATCGCCGTATCCGCAGACGAGGATCGCCTCCACGTCATTCAGTTCACCGAGCTGTTCGATCGAGAAGCTGTTGCCCGGCAGTTCCGAGAGGAACGTGTTCTCGCGGCCACCCAGGTCTTGCAGCGTCAGCGCCTGCACGTAGTGCGGGTTGCGATAGAACGTGCGGTCCGACACGCCGTACTCCAGGAGCGCCACCTTCGCCGTGGTCAGGCGGCCGGCGTGTCGCTCCTGGATGGCAGCCACCTGCTCGTCGTACTTGGCAAGTTCCGCGTCCACGTGCAGACGACGTTCGAGCCAATCGGCCAGGCGCGTCAGCGCCAGGCGCCAGTGGTCGTCAAGGCGGATGGGCAGGATCGGCGCGATCGCCGTGAGCTGCTCCAGAGCCTGCTCCAGCTGGAAGTCACGCCCGATGATGAGTTCGGGGTCGAGCTGGATCAGCGCCTCGAAGTCAACGTCGTTCGGGTTGATCAGCGGTACATCCTCGTGGTCGAAGGAGATGAGCGGCGCGAGTTCGCCGTCGACAACCGCGTCCTGGCCGATGGCGATCGGCTGGAAGCCGAGGGCCAGCGCCGCTTCAAATCCCGGGCGACCGTCGAGGGCGACGACCCGCTGCGGCGAGAGCGGCAGCTCGAACGTCCCGTACTCATGCGTGATCGTCCGCGTCGAGGACTCCGTAGCGGCCGGCGTCTCGCCCGCCGCATCGTCATCCCCGCACGCGGCGAGGAACGCCGCCGCGAGGGCGGCCGCCCCCACGCCAGTGATGAACTCGCGGCGCGTGGCGTCCTCGGGCGGGGCGACGAGCGGGCGCGACGGGGTAAGCAGTGCTGGTGTCATGTGACCGTCCTTCCTGGTCGTCGCTACTCGGTGTCGAGGTGCGACTGCACCTCGGCGAGGATCTGGTCGAAGTCCTGCAGGTTCTGCATCGCCCAGCCGTACGAGCCGGTCGCCGTGAAGTTGATGTAGGAGAACACCCGGCCCCGCTGGACGGCGGGCAGGGTCTTCCAGAGCGGGTTAGCCTCCACGGCGGCGAAGGCGGCATCCGCGTTCGTGGCGCGCAGGATGACGTCCGCATCGTTCAGCAGATGGAGCTGCTCGTACGACAGCCACGTCGGGAAGCCGTTCTCATCCGACTGGAGCTCCGACACGTCCTCGTCGATGAAGTGCGCGCCCAGGTCGAGGAGGATCTCCGTGGCCCAGTGGCCCTTCGCGTACACGCCCCACTGGTCGTCAAGGAATCCCGCCACCGCAAAGGTCAGGCCGTCGAACAGGCCGGCGTAGCGCTCGCGCAACTCGTCCCGGTACTCCTCGTACTCAGCCCGCAGGCGGGCCACCTCGTCCTCGCGGCCGAGGATGGTCGCGAGTCCATCGGCGCGCGTGAGCCAGCTCCCGGGACGGCGCGCCGTGAACGTCACCACGGGCGCGATCTGCTCCAGTTGCTCGCGCGTCGGAGCGTCGAGGGCGAGGACGTCCGTGGTAGCGATGATCAGGTCCGGCTCAGCGGCCGCGACCGCCTCGATGTCCGTCTCCCAGTACCCGCTCATCGAGACGCGCTGAGCGCCACCGTCGATGACCGCCTGCTGGTACTCGGCGGGGATGGCGTCCCCGCCCACGTCCGTCAGGTACTCGTTGACGACGCCCACCGGCACCACGCCGAGGTCGATCATCGCCGGCGGCGTGTAGTAGTCGATGGAGACGACGCGCTCGATCGTGCGCGGCAGCTCAACGGGGCCGAACTCGCTCTCGTACGTCCAGGTCGCGGAGCCCGCGTCCGCATCGCCCTCGTCCTCCCCGCACGCCGCGAGGAACGCCGCCGCGAGGGCGGCCGCGCCCACGCCGCTGATGAACTCGCGGCGCGTCGCGTCCTCGGGCGGGGCGACGAGCGGGCGCGATGGGGTGAGTAGTGCTGGGGTCATGTGATCGCGGGACTGTAGAAGTCCACCGACACAATCCGTTCGATCGTGCGCGGCAGCTCGACCGGGCCGAACTCGCTCTCATACGTCCAGGTGCCCGACCCGCTGTCCGGGTCGTTGCCTCCGTCACGGCACGCGGCGAGGAACGCCGCGGCGAGGGCGGCCGCGCCGACGCCGGTGATGAACTCGCGGCGTGTGGCGTCCTCGGGCGGTGCGACGAGCGGCCGAGGCGGGGCAAGCAGTGCTGGTGTCATCAGGACCTCCTCCCGGCGGCGGCCGCCGGGTCGTCATCGTGCGCGTGGGTGTCGGTGGGGGTGGTGCTACTCGGCATCGAGGTGCGCCTGGACCTCGGCGAGGAGCGCGTCCAGGTCCCGCAGGTTCTGCATCGCCCAGCTGTAGGAGCTCGTGGCGGAGAACTTGATGTACGGGAACACCATGCCCTGCTGGACGGCGGGCAACGTCGCCCAGACCGGGTTGTCCTGCAGGGCGGCGAATGCCGCCTCCGTGTTCGGGGTGTGCAGGATGACGTCCGCGCCATTCAGCAGCCGAAGCTGCTCGTACGGGAGCCAGGCATTCCCGCCCGTTTCGTCCAGCGCCAGCTCCGGCACGTCCTCGTCGATGAAGTGCGCACCGAGGTCGAGCAGGACTTCCGAGGAGTAGGAGCCCTTGCCGGACACTGTCCACTGGTCCGCGAAGGGCGAGAAGACGGCAAAGGTCAGCTGGTCGAGGAGCGCGACATGCCGTTCTCGGATCTCGTCGCGGGCCTCCTCGTACTCGCTCCGGAGCCGGGCCAGCTCGTCCTCGCGGCCGAGGATCTTCGCGATCTCGGTGGACCGGGTGAGCCAGCTACCAGGGCTGTGGGCCGGCAACGCGACGAGTGGCGCGATCTGCTCCAGCTGCTCGCGCACCGGTGAGTCGGCCGGAACCTGGTCGTTGGTCGCGATGATCAGGTCAGGCTCGGCGGCGGCGACGGCCTCGATGTCGGTGTCCCAGTACGCGCTGATGGAGACCGCGCGTGCCCCGCTCCCGATGAGGGCCTCCCGGTACTCCGAGGGAATGGCCTCTCCACTGAGGTAGTCGTTGACGACGCCGACCGGCAGCAGACCGAGGTCGATCAGCGCCGGCGGGGTGAAGTAGTCGATCGACACGACCCGCTCGATCGTGCGCGGAAGCTCCGTGGAGCCGAACTCGTTCTCGTACCTCCAGGTGCCCGATCCGCTGTCCGAGTCATCACCTCCGTCACGGCACGCCGCGAGGAACGCCGCGGCGAGGGCGGCCGCGCCCACGCCGGTGATGAACTCGCGGCGTGTGGCGTCCTCGGGCGGTGCGACGAGCGGCCGAGGCGGGGCAAGCAGTGCTGGTGTCATGGAAGCGTCCTCCCTGAGCGATGCTGGATTCCGGTGATGGCGTCCTGGCGAAGCGGCTCGCTACGCCAGCAGTCGGGCGCCCTCAGCGAGGACGTCGACAAGGGTGGTGGCGGTGAGCGCCATGCCGTTGTTGAGCTCGCCGGGGAAGTTGACGACGCGGCCTGCCGCCACGGCGGGCAGTCGCGTCCACGTGCCGATGCTGCCCAGGCCGTCGCGACTGTCCTCGAGGCCCTGCGCGAAGATCAGGTCGATCCCGTCGAGCTGATCCCAGTGCTCGGCGGAGAGTTCGAGGTAGCTGTTGGTCTCCTCCTGCCCCGAGTTCCGGAACGGAAGCTCCATACCGAGGTCATGCGCCACCTCGGTTGCGAAGTCCGACGTCCAGACCAGGGCCGACTCCGGGCTGATCGTGATCAGGGCCACGGTGTGCCCGGCGAGGATGCCGCCGACCTCCTCCTTGGCTGCGGCGACAGCGGCGTCGTACGTGGCGAGCTGTTCGGCCACGGCCTGATCGCGGTCGAGCAGTCGCGCCTGCGCCTCCAGGTCGGTGCGCCAGTCGGCGCGGTTGCACTCCACCGAGAGGACCGGGGCGATCTCCGCGAGGCGCTCGTTCCCGTAGAAGTCACCGCGGAACGCGTTCGCCCGCTGCACGATGAGGTCGGGCTGGAGGCGCACCAGCGTCTCGTAGTCCGCCTCCGGGTACATCGCCGGCAGCAGCTCCGCGTCGTCGAGGCGGCCCACGAACGGCGGGCCGACCTCATCCGGGGTCCAGGTCCCCGCCGCGATCACCGGATACCCGACGCTCAGCGCGAAGTCGAGGTCGCCCCGGCCCTCCATCACCACGACACGCTTCGGATTCCTCGGCACGCGCGTCGTGATGTCCTCGTACGTGAAGTCGATCATCGAGTCGGGCGTCGGCGAGGGCGCCTCGTCCTCACCCCCGCACGCGGCGAGGAAGGCGGCGGCGAGGGCGGCCGCGCCGACGCCGGTGATGAACTCGCGACGCGTGGCGTCCTCGGGCGGGGCGACGCGCGGGCGCGACGGCGCAAGCAGTGCTGGTGTCATCAGGACCTCCTGGGCTCAGTGCGGCGGGAAGCAGCGCGCAGGGCGCTAGCCGCGTTCAGTGACGGCGGTGACGATCTCGTCCACGATGCTGCCGAGCTGTAGGAGGTCGCCGTTGTACCAGGTGGTCTCGAAGTAGAAGACCCGGCCGTCCTTGACCGGGTCGAGCATCTTCCAGACGTCCGTCTGCAGGACGGAGAGGTCCTCCAGCTTGCCGTTCGCCTCGACGAACAGCGTGTCGGCGACGTTGAGCTGCGACAGCGTCTCCAGGCTCAACGTCAGGTAGTCCTCGTCGGCGCGCGCCGCCGGCCACTCCGGCTCCGTGATGCCGAGCGCCGCGAGGATGGCGGAGGTAATGTGCCCCTTGTCCGCTGTGCGGACGCCGATCCAGCCGTCCTCCGCGGTGCGGACGACGCCGACCTTCCCGAGGCCCGCGACGTGCGGCGCGACGGCTTCCTTGCCGGCGGCGAGCTTGCCCTCGTAGGTCTCGATGGCACGCTCGGCCTCGTCTGCACGGCCGATGTTCGCGGCGAACTCCCGGAACTGCGCGTAGATGTGCTCGGTGTCCCGCCAGCCCTCCTCGAACGCGTACGAGGCGACGGCCTGCTTGTAGCGCTGCAGGTTCTCGACGTTCCACTCGGCATACACGCCGACGATCAGGTCCGGCTGGAGCTCCAACGCCTTCTCGATGTCGATCGTCCAGCCGTCGCTCGCCACCACATTGACGACGGCGTCGTCCTCCGACCGGAAGTACGAGGTGGGAATGCCGCCCGGGATCGCGACCCCGACCGGCTCGATGCCCAGCGCGACCAGGTGCGCGAATGTGGAAACGCTGTCCGCGACGATCCGCTGCGGGTACGTCGGGATCGTGACCATCCCCATCCCGTCGGTGACCTCGTGCGTATCCGCCCCGTCATCCCCGGCGAGCGGGTCCGCCCCGCAAGCCGCGAGGAAGGCCGCTGCGAGGGCAGCCGCACCCACGCCGGTGATGAACTCGCGGCGAGTCGCGTCCTCGGGCGGGGCGGGGGCGAATGAGGTCGGCCGTTCGGGCAGCAGGACAGGGGGCATCAGAGGCTCCTCGGGTGGCGCTAGATCTGGCTGAGGATGGCGTCGAGCTCGTCGAGGAGCGCGAGCGCCTGCGTGTAGCTCATCGGGAACAGGTTGGCGACGGGGAGCGCATGACCGGCAGCAACCGCCGGCAGCGACTGCACGGTGGGCGTCGCGAGGAATGCCTGTGAGCCTTCGTTGAAGACACCGCCGTTGGCGCGGATCAAGATGACGTCCGCGTCCTCCAGCAGATTGACCTCCTCGAGCGAGTACTCGGCGTAGTTGCCGGTCTTCCCCGCAGCGGCGGAGGCCCATTGCACCCCCGCCTCGCTCAGCACCTGTGCGCCGGAGGCGTCCGGGTACCAGATCACCCAGCCCGTCTCAAAGGCGTTCGCCATCACGAACTTCGTCTCGGCCAGCTTCGCCTGGTGCGCCGCCTTCACCTCCGCGGCGCGGGCGTGGTAGCGGTCCACGAGGTCCATGAGCTCCGACGCGAGCCCCATGGCGTCCGCGAACTCCTCGGTCACCTTCTCCCAGTCGCTCGTCCCCTCCAGCGAGAAGAAGACGGTGGGCGCGACCTGCGAGAGCTGGTCGTAGATCGGCGCGTTCAGTTCGATGTCGAGGCCGAGAATGAGGTCCGGCTGGAGCGCCGCGACCTGCTCCACGTCGATCGCATCCCACTGCCCAACCTTCGGGGCAGCGTCGTACATCGCGCGCTCGGTGGGCAGTACCGCGCCCGCGAACCCGTCAGGCACTCCCGCCGGCGTCACGCCGAGGCTGAAGAGCGCGTTCATCGCGTAGTTGACGACCGCGACCACCTTCGAGGGCGTCACTGGCAAGTCCACGGGCCCGCGCGCCGTCTCGATCGTGCGCGTCGACGGCGTCGCCTCCTCGCCGTCGTCACCCCCGCAAGCGGCGAGGAACGCCGCGGCGAGCGCGGCAGCACCCACGCCGGTAATGAACTCGCGACGGGTGGCGTCCTCGATCGGGTCGACCATGGGGCGGGTCGGGAGCAGTAGTGCTGGTGTCATTGTGAACTCCAAGTGGCTTGTAAGACGAAGGCGTCCCGGTGGAGGCGACGCGCTATCAGCTATCGACCTGCGTCTGGATCTCAGCGAAGAGTTGGTCGAGGTCCCGCAGGTTCTGGATCGCCCAGCCGTATGAGCTCGTCGCGTCGAACTTGATGTACGTGAACACGCGGCCCTGCTGGACGGCCGGCAGGGTTTCCCAGAGCGGGTTGTCCTGGAGGGCGGCAAATACCTCATCCGTGTTCGGATGGCGCAGGATGATGTCGGCGTCGTTCAGCAACCGGATCTGCTCGTATGGGAGCCAGGTCGGGTAACCATCCTCGTCCAGCCCGAGCTCCGGGGTGTCCTCGTCGATGAAGTGCGCGCCGAGGTCTTGCAGGACCCCGACGCTGAAGTGGTCCCGCGCGTACACACCCCAGTTGTCATCCTGGGGACTGAAGACCGCGAAGGTGAACCGATCGAGGACATCGGCGTACCGCTCACGCAAGTCGTCGCGGTACTGCTCGTACTCGCTCCTCAACCCGTCCAGTTCATCCTCGCGGCCCAGGATCTCCGCGATCCCGTCCGAGCGCGTCAGCCAACTGCCGGCGCGACGCGCCGTGAACGTGACGATGGGGGCGATCTGTTCCATCTGCTCGCGCAGCGGGGAATCGAACGGAAGGAAGTCACTGGTAGCGATAATCAGGTCGGGTTCGGCGGCCAGTATGGCCTCAACATCGAACTCGCCCCAGTACTCGCCAATGGAGATCGCCCCGCTGTCGATGATCGCCTGCTGGTATCCGGCGGGGAACGCGCCCCCGTCCGGGTCGGAAAGGTAGGCGCTGACCACGGTCACCGGCAGCATGCCAATGTCTACCAGGGCGGTTGGACTGTAGTAGTCGATGGAGACGATTCTCTCGATCGTGCGCGGAAGCTCGACGGGGCCGAACTCACTCTCGTACGTCCACGTGCCCGATCCGGCGTCCGCATCGGCGTCGTCACCCCCGCACGCGGCGAGGAACGCCGCCGCGAGGGCGGCAGCACCCACGCCGGAGATGAACTCGCGGCGCGTGGCGTCCTCGGGCGGTGCGGTCAGGAGAGCGGTGGGACGTTCGGTCAGCACGGTTGGGGTCACGGGGCCTCCTCGGAGGATCGCGCGAACGAGTCAGCACGAACTCATTCCACGATCAGACTTCGTCGTGAACATAGATACGCCTTACTCCACGATCAAGGCGAGACTTACCAGTTCTGACAAATGGAACATCGAGGCGCGGCGAGAGTCCCCTCGTTGGCACGAGGGGCTCATCGAGGCAGGCGCCGCGCCGCGGGCTAGTCGAGGAGCTTGCGGAGGGTGCGGATGTTGCGGGTGGTGGTGAGGGCCTTGAAACGCGGCTTCGCGGAGTGCTTACCGAAGAGGCTCTTCACGGTCTGCCCCTTCTGGACCTCCCAGTAGAGGACGCCCTCCCCCGCCTGGAGGCGCTCGACGGCGGGGTCGAGGTCGGCCTGCACCGAGAGGAGGTCGGCGAGGACGTCCGGCTCGGCGAGGAACATGACCCAGGGCTGCAGGGTGTCGTCCTCCTCGCCGAAGGGGTAGCCGTCGATAACGTGCTTCAGGTCGGCGCGGGGGACGAGGATCACCCAGGCCTCGTAGCCGAACGCCGCGGACAGGGCGGCTTCGATGCGGCGCTTGAGGGCGGAGCGGTCGCGGGTGTCCGTGCTGAAGACGACGTTGCCGCTGGCGAGCACGGTGCGCACGTCCGAGCAGCCCAGGTCCTCGAAGACGCGCTTGAGGTCGGCCATCTTGATGTTGATGCCGCCGACGTTCACGCCACGGAGCAGGGCGACGAGCTGTGCCATGCGTGGAGGATGCCACACGGGCGTCGCGACCGCCCTCGGTCGGTGGCACGCGAGAAGGCCCGCCTGGCGGCGGGCCTTCGTGATCCTCGTGCGCCCTCAGTCGGGCACGGGGCGCCGGAGGGCTAGCGAACGATGAGCATCATCGTGCCGGCGGGGATGTCGTTCGGGAACAGCGCCATGAACGCGGCGTTCGCGAAGGCGGGGGAGGCCGGGACGTACGGCACGAACTTGCCGTCCACCGTCACCCAGTACGAGTCCGCCTGCGGCAGCTCGCTCGCCGGGCCGCCGCTCCACACGGCGATCGTCACGCCGGAGGCAGCCGGGGCGGGAGTGAACGAGCCAGCCGTGTCATCTGCTTCCTCCACCTGGTAGGTCAGGCGGACGGTCGACTGCTGCTGCTCCTCCTCCGCGCCGGGGTACCACCAGGTAATCACCTGGTCGACGACGTAGGTGCCGGGCTCCAGCGTCAGCGGGCCGACTTCGTGGTGGATGGTGACGGGGTACTCGTGCGAGTCACCCGGCGAGACTTCGACGATCCGCAGGTCGAGCGTGCAGGGGAAGATGACCTCCTGCTCCTGCTCGGACCAGCTCGCGCCGCAGCCGCGGCCGGCGATCACGAGGTCACCCTCGCCCGCCTCGGCGGTGACGTGGTGCGTGAAGCGCTCGTCGCCCAGGACGGCGTCCTGGGTACCCGTCCACGTCACGATGACGCCATGGGCGTACAGGTCCGCCGGCGTGGTGACGTCGGTCGTCTCCACCTCGATCGGGGCGTTCGACTCAAGGACCTCGGCGGTCACGGTGATGTCGAGGTGCGTCGGCGCGGGGTTCAGTGGGGCCTCCTGCGCGGCGGCGGGGCTGAGGGCGGCGACGCCCAGCATCGCTCCGCCGAGGGCGACCGCTAGCCCTCGTGTCAGTCGTCTACTCCATCGGTCCATGGGTCTCCCTCTCGAAGTCGTTGCGTGCGTACCGACCCTGCTAGCTGAACGCCCGCTCCTCGACAGTAGTTCCCGAGGAGACGCCCCCTCGTTGCGAAGAAGTCAGCAGACCGCCCGAAGATGCGACGTTCGCGCGACGCCGGGCGATCACGACCACTCGTACGCTCGATACATGACCGCCACTGACACGACCCGGAGTTCCGCTTCGGGCACGGTCCTCAGCGCTGGTGGGTGGCTGGACGACCACTTCCAGGCGTGCCGCGAGGCCTACGCCGCGATGGTCGCCGCGGCAGGCTTCGAGCGCGGGTGGCGCGTGCTCGACCTGGGGTCGGGGACGGGGATCTTCACGCCGCTCCTCCGCGAGGCCGTCGGCCCGGAGGGGGAGGTCGTCGCGGTCGACCTCGACGAGGAGAACGTGCGCTTCGGTGCCACACGGGACGCCTTCGCGCCGGCAGTGGCGGGGAGCGCCATCGCGCTGCCGTTCCGCGACGCCACGTTCGACGCGGTCTGGAGCGCGAACCTCACGCAGTACTTCGACGACGACGGGCTCACCGTGCTCCTCGCGGAGGCGGTGCGCATCGCGCGGCCGGGGGGATTGGTGGCGGTGAAGGACGTGGACATGTCGGCCCTCCGCATCGCGCCGGGCAGCCCGTTCCTCGGCCCTCACCTCGCCGAGGCGTGCGTGACGGTGCCGCCCGTGACCGCGGAGTCCGTGGGATCCATCCGAGGGCGGGCGCTGCGCGGGTGGCTGCATCGCGCGGGACTCGAGGCGACCAGCCAGCGCACCTTCCCGATCGACTACGCCGGCCCGCTGGAGGGTGCCGCGCTCCGCCTCTGGTCGGCGTGGCTCCCCTACCTCGCTGCCCTCGCCGAGGAGAAGGGCGTCCCGTCCGAGGACCTCGACGCCTGGCATGGACTCTCCGACCCGGAGGGCGCGCTCGCGTTCGTGCGACGCCCGGACTTCACCGCCAGCGAGCTGCAGGTACTGGCGGTCGGGCGAGTGCCGGAGACCAACGCTCGTGGTGGTTGAACACCTCGATGGCACGTACATCCTCCCGATCCGCCGGGACACCACTGGGGAGGAGGAGGACGGCCTCTCGATCTACCTCGCGTGGCTGTCGCGGTGGATGGAGGTCCTCGTCGTGGACGGGTCACCGCCACACGTCTTCGCGCAGCACCGCGCGAGGTGGCCCGGGGGCATCCGCCACCTGCCGCCCGACCCGGACCTGAGGAGCGTGAACGGCAAGGCCTGGGGCGTGAACACCGGCCTCCGGCACGCCTCGCACGACCGGGTAGTCATCGGCGATGACGACGTGCGCTACGACGAGGCGAGCCTCCGGCGCGTGCTCGCACTGCTGGAGGACGTCGACGTCGTCCGGCCGCAGAACTACTTCGAGCCCCGTCCGTGGCACGCGCAATGGGATACCGGACGGACGCTGCTGAACCGCGCGTTTGGCGGCGACTGGCCCGGGACGCTCGGACTGCGCCGCAACCTCGTGCGCTACTACGACGGCGACGTCCTCTTCGAGAACCTGGAGCTGTGTCGCACCGTGAAGGCCGCGGGCGGCCTGCAGGCCGTACCGCTGGACCTGTACGTGCGCCGCCTGCCGCCCACGGCACGCCACTTCTGGTCGCAGCGCGTCCGCCAGGCATACGACGAGTTCGCCCGCCCGCCCCTGCTCGTCGCGCAGCTCGCGCTGGTGCCGGCGATCGCGTTCCTCCTGCTCACGGACCGCGCGAGGGCGCTCCTCCCGGCTGCCCTCCTCGTCACCGCGCTCGCCGAGGTAGGTCGACGCCGGAGCGGCGGCCGGCGGTACTTCCCCGCCATCGCCTCGTTCCTCGCGCTGTTGTGGCTCCTCGAACGTGGGGTGTGTTCGTGGCTTGCCGTCTGGCAGCGACTCCGGTGGGGCGGCGTGCGCTATCGAGGAGGCGTGCTGCCTCGGGCGGCGCATTCAACCACGAGCCTGCGTCAGGCGCGCTGATCGAGGGCGGCCGCCCATATCCGGACGGGCGCGGCACCGGTTTGCTCTGAATTTGCGAGGCGAAGCACTGCCCGTATCCCGCCTCGCTCTCGGCCTCGTCCGTACGTTGGAAGCCTCGAAGTTCAGGGGCGTCGACTCGGCCTCGGAAGGAGGCAGAGTGCAACCGACGGAGACCTCAGATCCTCACGCAACCGGCGAGCCCGGTTCGTACAGCCGCTGGGAGGATGGCGCGCTCGTCGGGATCGACGGGCCGCCGACGAAGCTCGCGGAGAGCGTGCATGGCGCCCTCCGTGCGGTCGTGCTCGACCCGGAGTTCCCGTGCGTCGGCGCACGCTCGGCGCTCAACCGGGGCACCTACCGCTTCGCCTTTTACGACGAGCTGGACTCCGAGGGCGCGACATCCGGCCTGGCGCGCGACCTCGTACGGTTCGCCCGCGACGAGGCAGAGATGGGTGGCGAGTTCACGACGTTCATCGCCTCCTTCGAGGCGCCCAAGGCCGGCACGCCCGAGGAGTTCGAGCAGCTGCTCTGGGCTCAGCTCCACCGACTGCACGAGGTGGACACCGAGCCGTGGGATCCGACCGTGAGCGCGGACCCCGAAGATGGCCGGTTCTCCTTCAGCTTCGGCGGGGAGGCGTTCTTCATCGTGGGCCTGTCGCCCACCGGCACGCGGTGGGGACGCCGCTTCCCGTGGCCCACGCTGGCGTTCAACCCGCACGCCCAGTTTGAGCGCCTCCGCGACGATGGCCGCTTCGCGCGTCTGCAGGCCACCGTGCGCGAGCGCGACCTGCACCTGGAGGGCGACCTGAACCCCAACCTCGCGGACTTCGGCGCGCACACGGAGGCCCGACAGTACTCGGGCCGCCCGGTCGAGGACGACTGGCGTTGCCCCGTCCACTTCGAGTGAGCACTGAGGTCCGACTGAGCACGGAGGAGGAAGGCCAACCATGGACGACGTGATCCTCGAGCGGCACATCGAGCCTCAGCACGGCACGGCCTTCGAGGTACGCGCCGGCGACATCCTCCGGGTCACCGACCCCGACGGGGAGCAGGTGTCCGACCTCACCGCCTTCGCCCGTGACGACACCCGCGAGTGGCTCTCCTCCGGCCGCACGATCGACTACGCCAACACCATCCTCCTCACCGAGGGTCACACGCTCTTCTCGAACCGCAGCAACCCCATGCTCACGATCACCCTCGACCCCGTGGGGCGGCACGACTTCCTCCTCGCGCCGTGCAGCCCCGAGATGTTCCAGCGCCTCTACGGCTTCGAGGGCGAACACCCCTCCTGCTTCATGAACCTCGCGGGCGCCCTCGCGGCGTACGGGATCGAGCCAGACCAGGTACCCACGGCGTTCAACTGCTTCATGAACGTGCAGGTGCTCCCCTCCGGCGACCTCCGGATCGACCCGCCATCCTCGAAGCCCGGCGACTTCATCGAGTTCCGCGCGGAGATGGATCTCGTGGTGGGCGTGACCGCCTGCTCCGCCGAGCTCACCAACAACGGCTCCTTCGGCCCCATCGAGGTGAGCGTCCGCCGAGGGGAGTGAGGTTCGGGTCAGAAGGAGGAGCGCGTACGCGCGACCGCGGCGCGCCAGCCCTCGACCCGCTCGGAGCGCTGGGCCTCGGGCATCTGCGGCTCGAACACGTCGAGGTCGGCAGAGGTGGCCTCGGCGAACTCGCGCGCGTCCGCCCACACGCCCGCGCCGATCCCGGCAAGCCCGGCGGCGCCCAGGGCGGTGACCTCCAGGTTCTTCGGCCGGTGGACGGGGATGCCGAGGATGTCAGCCTGGAACTGCATGAGGAACGCGTTCCTGGACGCACCGCCGTCGACACGCAGCGCGGCGAGCGGGCGCCCCGTGTCGGCCTGCACGCACTCGACGAGGTCACGCGACTGGTAGGCGATCGCCTCGATCGTCGCGCGGACGACGTGCGCCCGCTCCGTCCCGCGCGTAAGCCCGACGAGCGCGCCGCGCGCGCCCTCGTCCCAGTACGGCGCGCCGAGGCCGGCGAACGCCGGCACGAGGTAGGCGCCGCCGGTGTCCGGCACCGACCGCGCGAGCGCCTCGGTCTCCTCCGCCGTCGCGATCAGGCCCAGGCCGTCGCGGAGCCACTGCACCGCGGCGCCGGCGACGAAGACCGAGCCTTCGAGGGCGAAGCAGGGGCCGTCCGCGGAGGCGGCCACCGTCCCCAGCAGGCCATGCTCGGAGCGAGGGGCGCTCGGTCCGGTGTGGGCGAGCAGGAAGCAGCCGGTGCCATACGTGTTCTTCGCGTCGCCGGGTGCGACGCAGCCCTGCCCGAACAGCGCCGCCTGCTGGTCGCCCGCCACCCCTCGGATCGACACCGCCGCGCCGAGGTGCTCCGGCAGCGTCGCGCCGAAGTCGGCGGAGGAGGGCAGCACCTCCGGCAGTAGTGCCGCGGGAATCCCGAACTCGTCGAGGAGCGCGCTGGACCAGCCTCGGGCGTGGATGTCGTAGAGCATCGTGCGGGAAGCGTTGGTCTCGTCGGTCAGGTGCGCGCCGCCGGTGAGTCGCCAGATCAGCCAGGTGTCCACCGTGCCAACGGCCAGCTCACCTCGCTCCGCGCGCTCCTGCGCGTCGGGCACCGCATCGAGGATCCACCGCACCTTCGAGGCGGAGAAGTACGCATCGATCACGAGGCCGGTGGCCGCGGCGACACGCTCCGAGAGGCCTCGAGCGCGCCAGTCCGCGCAGACCTCGGCGGTCTGCCGGGACTGCCACACGATCGCGGGGTAGATCGGCTCGCCCGTGGCGCGGTCCCAGACGAGCGCGGTCTCGCGCTGGTTGGTGATGCCGACCGCGGCGAGCTGGTCAGCCCTCACGCCGGACCGGGCGAGGGCTTCGCGCGCCGCGAGGAGTTGCGACTCCCAGATCTCGCGCGGGTCATGCTCCACCCAGCCGGGCTGCGGGAAGTGCTGCGGGTACTCGTGCTGCGCGAAGCCGAGGACGGCGCCCCGGTCGTCGAACACGATCGCGCGCGAGGAGGTGGTGCCCTGGTCCAGCGCGAGGATGGTGCCCGCCATTGTGGTCTCCCGAGTGTCAGTCGCCTTCGAAGGAGCAGAGCGTATGTACGTCGTAACCGCGGTCGCGGATACGGGCGGAACCGCCGAGGTCGGGAAGGTCGATGATCGCGGCGACGCCGACCACGTGCCCGCCGAGGGCCTCGATCAGTCCGAGGGCGGCGAGGGCGGTGCCACCCGTGGCGATGAGGTCGTCCACGAGGAGGACGCGGTCGCCGCGGGTGACGGAGTCCTGGTGCATCTCCACGCGGTCGACGCCGTATTCGAGCTCGTAGTCAAGACCGACGGTGGCGTACGGCAGCTTGCCGCGCTTCCTGACCGGCACGAAGCCCGCACCGACCCGCGTCGCGATCGCACCGCCGAGGATGAAGCCACGCGCCTCGATGGCTGCGACGTGGCGTACACCCGCATCGAGGTACGGGACGCTGAGGCCCTCGACGGCGGCGCGGAGGCCCTCGGCGTCCTGGAGGAGCGTCGTGACGTCGCGGAACTGGATGCCCGGCCTCGGGTGGTCCGGGACCGTGCGGATCAGACCCTTGAGGTCAACATCGCTCACGCTGGCCTCCCCAGCACACGCCCCGCGACCGCATCGAGCCGGGCGAGGACCTCGGGATCGCGCGCCTCGGGAGCGGTCATGATCGCGCCGTCCAACGCGCGGTCGCAGCCCGCCTCGCATGGCTCGGGACGAGCGCCGGCGATCCTCGGGACGACGTGCCGCACGAGGTCGCGGGCGTGGCCGACATTCTCCTGCATCACGCGGACGACAGTGGCGACGTCAACCTCGTCGTGGTCCGGGTGCCAGCCGTCGTAGTCGGTCACCATCGCGACGGTGGCATAGCAGAGCTCCGCCTCCCTCGCGAGCTTCGCCTCCGGCATGTTCGTCATGCCGATGACGCTGCAGCCCCACTCCCGGTAGACCTCCGACTCCGCGCGCGTCGAGAACTGCGGCCCCTCGATCGCGAGGTACGCGCCCCCTCGGCGGTACGTGACGCCGAGGGCGTCTGCGGACGCTGCGAGCGCATCGCCGAGGCGCGAGCAGACCGGAAGGGCGAGCGAGACGTGCGCGACGCATCCCGTGCCGAAGAAGGAGCGCTCGCGGTCGAACGTCCGGTCCACGAACTGGTCGACGAAGACGAAGGTGCCCGGCGCGACATCCTCGGAGAGCGATCCCACCGCCGAGAGCGAGATCACGTCCGTCACCCCGAGCCGCTTGAGGGCGTCAATGTTGGCGCGGTAGTTGATCGTGCTCGGGGACAGGCGATGCCCTCGACCGTGGCGGGGGAGGAACACGACGCGCGTGCCGTCCAGCACACCGATGAGCAGTTGGTCAGACGGCGCTCCGAACGGCGAAGTGACCTCGACCCACTCGGCCTCGGTCAGCCCCTCGATCTCGTAGAGGCCCGAGCCACCGATGACGCCGATCACGGGCGTGCCCACACCGCGCTCCCTCTCCACCGCCGCCGAGGAGAGACAGTAGCGCCCCCATCCATCCGGAGCAGAGTCCGTCCGGAGCAGACGGCCACCGCCCCCGGCGCCCGAAGGCGCCGAGGGCGGCAGCGAGCCCGACCCAGGGGTGGGCGACTCGGTTGAGCGGGCGACTACGCCGCGCGGGACGAGATCGGCGTCGGGGCGCCCTCCTGCCGGGCGAAGGACTTGCCACGCACCGACTCCAGGAACACCTGCAGCTCCGTCACCAGCTCGGTGAGGGTCACGCTCTGGGCCGCGACCTCACCCATCTGGGCGGAGACTTCCTCGGTGGAGGCGGAGACCTCCTCGGAGGACGCCGCGCTCTCCTCGGCGATCGCGCTCAGCGAGGTGATGCGCTCGCGGAGCTCGGACATGCGCTCGTGCGCCTGCGTCGAGAGACCGGAGGTCTCCTGCGCCAGGCCGCCGACCTCGCCCATGCGGACGACGAGGCGCTCCGCGGTGACGCGTGAGGCGTCCACCTTCTCCTCGATCGCGGTCACGGCCTCGTTCACGCTGCGGGATAGGGTGACGATCGACTCCAGCGAGTCGCCCGCCTGCCGGGCCTTGTCGGTACCGGCGGTCACGTCCTGCTCCACGGAGGACATGGCCTCCACGGACTTCTTCATGCCCTGCTGCACCGTCTCGATGAGGACAGCGATGTCCTTCGCGGCGCGGCTGGCGCGCTCCGCCAGGCTGCGCACCTCGTCCGCGACCACGGCGAAGCCACGGCCGGCGTCCCCGGCCCGGGCGGCCTCGATCGCCGCGTTCAGGGCGAGGAGGTTCGTCTGGTCCGCGATCGCGCCGATCGTCTCCGTGATGGTGCCGATCTCACGGCCGCTCTTTGACAGCTCGCCGATCTGGTCCGAGGTGGACACGACGGCGCTGCTGATCGTCTCCATCGCGTTCACCGTGTCCACCACGGCCTGCTTGCCCTGGACGGCGGCCTGAACGGCCTCGGCGCCGTTGCCGGCGGCGAGGCGGGAGCGCTCCAGAACCTCGTCCAGGTCCTCGTGCATCCGCTCGGAGTCGACGCGGCCGGACTCGGTCTCCGTGCTCTGGCGGCCGGCGGCCTCGGCGATGGTGCCGATGCTCGCGAGGACCTGCTCGATGTCGCGACTCGCCTCGGTCAGGGAGATGGTCTGCTCGGTGGTGCCGCGCGCGACCTGCGCGATGGCGTCCGCGATCTCCTTGGAGGCGGTCTCCACCTGCTCGCTGCTCTGGTAGAGGCCGTCCGCGACGGGCATCAGCCGCTCCGACACGCCGACGACACGCCCGAGGACGCCGACGGCGATGTAGGACTCGACCGCAAGCGAGCCGTCCAGCGTGAACAGCTTCTGGAACGCCGACGCGGTCTCAGCCAGCACGGGCCCGGCGAGGTGCTCCGCGAGGACCGGGTAGAGCACCGCGGAATAGATCGCGTACTCACCCAGCTTCCAGCGCGGCTTCACGTCCAACGAACGGGCAGCGAGGCGGCGCTGGGCGACGAAGTCCGAACCCAGCTCCGTCTCCGAGGCGGCGTCCAGCAGCCCGAGGAAGTAGCCCCGCTGGGACGCCTCGAGCGCCTCGCGGGTGCCACCACCGCGCTCCACGCGCTCCGCGAAGCCGGGGAACGCCCAGGCGTGGTCATAGAACTTCGTGATGATCTCGTCGGCGCGGGGACGGAGGATCTCCGCGGCCTCCCGGACCCGCTCCACGTCACTCGGCGTGAGGCCGATCCACTCCAACCGGTCGTCCACGGTCGACATGCGCCTGCTCCCTGCCCCTGGGCTTGCTCGATCTCCGGGCCTCTGCCTGTCCTTGTGCGAGGTCCACCGGACGGCCGCCCCACTGCTGGAGCGCATTCCTGGCCTGTCCGGCAAGGTCACTGTCGGGACGCCCGCTGTCGCACCGAAGAGGGCCGTGCCGTCCTCGTCCTCGTCGGCGAGAACTGGACACGGAACTGACAGGTTCGGGTTCTCCCCGATCCGCCGAGGACGCACCGCGCCCGAGTGTTGACAGGACGAAACGGCGGAACGTTAATCGTGCCGGGTAGTCGGCTCGTCAGGGAGTCATCAGGTTCTGATGGCGCTTGTTTGTGTGCTCTGGCGCCCCGTGATCCACCGAGGCAGCGGACGGCCGGCCCGAGGGCAACATGGACGAACCGACTCCGACACGCGCTCGGATCCTGCTGGTGGAAGACCAGCCCGAGACCGGCGAGGTGCTGGACGCCGCCTTACAGACGGCGGGCTATGCCGTGGAGTGGGCCACCTCGCTCCAGGCTGCTCGCCGCTTGCTGCTCGCCCAGGACTTCGACCTCCTCGTGACCGATGTCCGGCTGCCGGACGGCTCCGGCCTGGACCTGTGCTACGAGGTCACGACCACCTCCGACACGCCGGTCATCGTGGTCTCCTCCGCGGACACCGCCCGCGACCGCATCGCGGGGTTCGAGGCGGGCGCGGACGACTACGTGGTGAAGCCGTTCCACCTGTTCGAGCTCCGCAAGCGCATCGAAGCGGTCCTGCGGCGGGCCGCGCCACAGCGGCGCGACGGCGTGGACGATGTGCGCGGCCTGACGCTGCACGTTGCGAGCGGACAGATCGAGTACCAGGGCCAGCGCGCACGCCTCACCCGCTCCGAGGTCGGCATCCTCCAGGTGCTGATGGGACAGCCCGGGCGCACCCACTCCGCAGCGGAGCTCTCCGGCCGCGTCTGGGGGTACGAGCAGCTGCCGGACGCGAACTTCGTGCAGCAGCACGTCTCCCGCCTCCGCCGCAAGCTCGCGACCCTCGGTGCGGAGGGTGTGATCGAGACCGTCTACGGCGTGGGGTACACCATCGCGACCACGCCCTCGGACGACCCTCCGCCGCCCGCCTCGAGGCCGGACGCCCCCTCCGAGGGCTGACGAGCGACGCCCCGCTTCGGCGCCGGCGCTGCCTCGAACCTCTCGCCATCCTGTCAACCTCGCACGATGTCGCGCCGCGCCGAGGCTGCGCGTCTCACGCGGTGCGATCCCCCGCCGAATCTCCTGAAGACCGCGGGGAGGCAAGCAGGCCGCCCCGGCTGTCTCGATCAGATGTGACGCAGGAGGCGCGGCCGTGACGGACACCGAACGCTCTACCCCGGAACGACGAGCAGGCGAACGGAAGGCGGGCGAACGGCAGGTCGTCGTCTTCGAGCTGGGCAACGAGAAGTACGGGACCGAGATCAGCACGGTCCGCGAGATCATCCGCATGCCCACCGTCACGCAGATGCCGGGCACGCCGGAGCACGTGCGCGGGGTGATCAACCTGCGCGGCCGCGTGATCCCGGTCGTGGACCTCCGCACCCGCTTCCGCCTCCCGAGTACCGACCTCACGGAGAACACCCGCGTCCTCGTCGTCGACATCCGCGGCGAGAACATCGGCGTCGTCGTAGACGCCGTCACGGAGGTCCGTCGCATCTCCAACGCCACGGTGGAGGCCCCCGGCCCCACCGCGACCACGGAGGAGTCCGTCTACATCGAGGGCATCGCGAAGCAGGAGGACCACCTGCTCATCCTGCTGGACCTGGAACAGGCACTGAGCAACCAGGTGCCCTCCAACCTCTCCGATGGACAGCGGGCAGACCAGCTCTCGGAGAACGCGGCTGCCTGAGGGCGGCAGCGCCCAGACGGCATCGGGCAACAGATCGCATGGATCGCATCTGACTGACCGCGGAGAAGGGACGCTCCCGCGTGAGCAACATCGACATCAGCTCGGATGACCTGAAGGTCTTCCTGCAGGAGGCGGAAACGCTCATCGAGTCGCTCGATGAGCAGATCGTCCGCCTGGAGCAGGACGGCGCCTCGGACGACCTCATCGCGGAGATCTTCCGCGTGGCCCATACCCTGAAGGGCTCCAGCGGGATGCTGGGCCTGGAGGAGATGGCGCGCCTCACCCACGCGATGGAGGACCTCTTCGACCGTGTGCGAAAGGGCGCCCTCACCATCGACCAGGACGTCACGGACGTCCTGCTCCAGTGCCTGGACGGCATCTCCGCGCTGAAGGACGCCATCGCCTCCGACAACGACCCCGCCGTGGACGTGGACGGACTGGTCGAGGCGATCCACCGCTACGCCGAGGGCGACACGAGCAGCGCGCCCCGCGCTCAGACGACCGCGCTCGTGCTCGGCGAGGCGGAGCACGAGCGCATCGAGGCCGCAGCCGGCGACGGACGTCTGCCGTTCCGCGTGAGCGCGGCACTCGCTCCCGACAGCGACTGGCGCGCCGTCCGCTGCTTCCAGCTCCTCAACGAGCTCGGGCCGCTCGGCGAGGTGGTCGCCTCGGCGCCCACGCAGGCCGACATCGAGGCGGAGGCCGTGGGCACCACGTTCCACGCCGTCGTGCTGCTGAAGCGGAAGGGCCGCGGCCAGGTGGCTCCCGCCACCGTGGAGGCCGCCCTCAAGCTCATCGACGACGTGCAGGTCGTGCAGGTCGTCCCCTACATCGCGGACGCACCCGTCGAGGCGCCGGCCGCCACGCCCGCACCGTCCTCGGACGCGCCATCCCCGGATGCTCCGTCCGAGGCGAAGAGCGCGCCCTCCGCGGTCCATCAGCAGCCGAAGGTGGACTCGCTCCAGCCCTCGGTGCGGGTCGACGTGGACCAGCTGGACGCGCTGATGAACATGGTGGGCGAGCTGGTCATCGACCGGACGCGCATCTCCCAGCTCAGCCGCATCCTGAACGAGGAGTTCGAGGGGCAAGAGCACGTCCAGGCGCTCTCCGAGACCGCGAACCACCTCGAGAAGATGGTGGACGGCCTCCACGCCCGCATGATGAAGGTGCGGATGCTGCCGGTGGGGCTGCTCTTCTCGAAGTTCCCCCGCCTCGTCCGCGACCTCTCCCGCTCGCTGGACAAGGGCATCCGCCTGGAGATGTCCGGCGAGGACACCGAGATCGACCGTTCCGTGATCGAGCAGATCAAGGACCCCCTGGTCCACCTGATCCGCAACGCCTGCGACCACGGCATCGAGGACCGCGACGCCCGTGCCGCCGCCGGCAAGCCGGAGCTGTCCATCCTCCACCTGAGCGCGAAGCACGAGCAGGGCCAGATCGTCATCTCACTGGAGGACGACGGCGCCGGCATCGACGCGGCGCGGGTGAAGGCGAAGGCCGTGGAGCGCGGCCTGATCCCCGCCGACCAGGCGGAACGCATGGGCCTGAAGGAGGCCGTGGACCTCATCTTCGAGGCGGGCCTCTCCACGGCGAAAGAGACCACCGCCGTCTCCGGACGCGGCGTCGGCATGGACATCGTCCGCCGCGACATCGAAGCCGTAGGCGGCCGCATCGAGGTGGAGACGCGGCCCGGCGAGGGCACGGTGTTCCGCCTCCGCCTGCCGCTCACCCTCGCCACGTTCCGCGGGCTCCTCGTGGGGTGCGGGGCGACGACGTACGCGATCCCGCTGACGTATGTGCAGGAGACGCTGCGACCGGACGAGAGCCAGGTGCGCTTCGTCAGCCAGCGGCCGGTCCTGCACCTGCGGACGCGCGACACCGTGATGCCCATGGTCCGGCTGGACAACGTCCTGCAGGCTCGTGGGCGCGCGGGGACGAAGGCGGAGGACAGCCCCTACGTGGTGGTCGTGCGGGCGAGCGAGAGCGAGTCTGACCGGCCGGTCGCGATCGCGGTGGACCAGTTGGTCGGGCAGCAGGAAGTCGTCGTGAAGTCGCTCGGGAAGTTCCTCGGGCGGTCGCGCGGCGTGTCCGGGGCCAGCGTCATGGGAGACGGCCAGGTGGTCCTGATCGTGGACGTCCCCACCCTCATCAAGGCATCACGGCAGAGCGACCTGACGGCCGCGGCCGGGACCGTGTTGGAAAGGATCGCCTCATGAGCGACACAGAGTTCGGGCCGTGGGCCGACCTCATCCAGTTGGGCACCAGGAAGGCGATGCAGGGCCTCTCCGAGATGATCGGCGCGGACATCGAGGTCAACAACCTCTCCCTGCGCTGCGTCCCGGTGACGGAGGTCTCCAACGCCTTCGGCGGCCGCGACGAGGAAGCGGTGGGGATCTACCTCAGCGTCTCCGGCAGCGCGGACGGACACCTGATGCTGATGTACGAACCCGCCATCGCGCTGGCGTTCGTGGACCTGCTGATGGGCCAACCACTGCGCACCACAGACTCCCTGGACGGCATGGGACGTTCCGCGCTGGGCGAGATGGGGAACGTGATCGGTGCGTTCTTCCTCGGCGCGATCGCGGACGCGACCGGCCTGGCGCTGTCGCCCTCGCCGCCGTCCGTGATGACGGACATGGCGGGCGCGCTGCTGGACGTGGTGTCCGCGGACATCCTGCTCACCCAGGACGAGACCTACCTGGCGGAGGCGACCTTCCGCGTGCAGGGACAGGACGTCAACGGCGTGTTCATGGTGATGCCCACCCAGGAGCTGTTCGAGACCATCGTCTCTAGCACGAAGGTGGCGTGATGGTCGCCGCGGCAACAGACCGCGCCGCGGACCGGGCGCTCGGGCTGGGCGAATGGGCGGTCTCGACCAACCCCACCGAGGTGCTCTCCTGCCTCGGCCTCGGATCGTGCGTCGCCGTGGCGGTGCATGACCCGGCGGTGCCGGTGGCGGGCATGGCACACATGGTGCTGCCGGACAGCACCGCCGGCCGCGCCTCCGCGGTGAGCCCCGCCAAGTTCGTCGACCTCGCCGTCCCGCTCCTGCTGGACGCGATGGAGGAGGCGGGCGCGGACCGATCGAGGATCCAGGTGGACCTCGTGGGGGGCGCCTCCATGCTCGGGGCGCCGGGACGCCCGGACACGATGCAGATCGGAGAGCGGAACGCTGCTGCTGCGCGGACCGCGATCGCCAGTCGAGACCTGGCCCTGCGCGGCGAGCACCTCGGCGGGACACAGGGCCGGACCGTCCGGCTGGAGGTCGGGACCGGCCGGTTGGCCGTCACGACGGCAGGCTCCACCGGGGGCCAGAAGGAGTAACGAGGCCGGCACGCCGGCTGAGAGAGGCAAGACAGATGGCAACGATCCTCATCGCAGATGATGCCGCGTTCATGCGGATGAAGAGCGCGCAGGTCGTCCAGGCACTCGGGCACGAGGTCATCGAAGCGTCGGACGGCGTGGAGGCCGTGACGTACTTCAAGGAACGCTCCCCGGACGCCGTGCTCCTGGACATCACCATGCCCAACAAGGACGGCATGGAGGCGCTCCGCGAGATCCTCCAGCACGACCCGGCGGCGAAGGTCGCCATGGTCAGCGCCATGGGGCAGCAGCAGATCGTCATGGAGGCGATCAAGACCGGGGCGAAGGACTTCGTGGTGAAGCCCTTCAACGCGGAGCGCGTGCAGTCCACCCTGATCAAGCTGGTCGGCGTCAGCTAATGACTGCCGAGGGCGCACCAGACGTCGAGGGCGGGATGCCGGCACGGCGCATCCGCGTGCTGGTGGTGGACGACTCCACCACCATCCGCGCGATCCTGCGTCGCCTGCTGGACAACACCGGCGACATCCACGTCGTCGGCTCCGCCGCGGACGGCGCACAGGCGCTGGAGGCCATCGAGCGCCTCCAGCCGGACGTGGTCACGCTGGACGTGGAGATGCCGAACCTGGACGGCCTCCAGACGCTGGAGATCCTGCTCCAGCGCCACCCCGTCCCGGTGGTGATGTGCAGCAGCCTCACCTCGGAGGGCGCTGCCGCGACGATCCGCGCGCTCGAGCTGGGCGCCGTCGACTTCATCGAGAAGCCGAGCATCGGCGCGCTGGACGGGACGCTGGCCGCGACCCTGGCGGAGAAGGTCCGCCACGCGGCGCAGGCGCGCGTCCGTCGGCGCACCTCGGACGGTGGTCATGCGCCTCGCGCCTTCCGAGGTTCCTGGCAGGACCGCATCCTGCTGATCGGAGCGTCCACCGGCGGCCCGTCGGCGATCCGGGAGGTCGTCACCTCTCTCCCCCCGGACTTCGGCCTGCC